>WFLX010347282.1_pt1 | contig 60682 bp, 58 predicted proteins | sample 4967041 | NCBI WGS metagenome assembly WFLX01 (sample SAMN12857096, study PRJNA449069) | gut metagenome | isolation source: stool from male and female vole | host: Microtus ochrogaster | place: USA:Florida | collected 2017
CTGGTCATTCTTCTTGGGATTGGAATCACAGCATGCTTGGCCGTAATCTTATTCGCTATCCGGGTGAGGTATAAAAAGCCGGAAGCAGAGAAGGAAAACATATATTTGTAATAACCCGGGCAGCCGGTTATATAACCAGAAACTCGATTAAATAACCGAAAAGCCCGGTTATTAAATACATACAGAAAGGAGAAAAGAAATGGGAGCATCAGCAAGTTTACAAATGAGTTATGATGACATGCAGGCTGAGATCACAAAGCTGACACAGTATGTGGAGGAATTCGAGGCTACGACGCGTTCTATGACAAACAGCGTAACCGCATTATGCGACGGATGGGTTTCTGCATCAACAGAAGCTTACCGTGAGGATTATACTGCACTGGCTAATAACTTCACAAATACGCAGGAAGTTGTCAGAAGCCTGATCCAGTCGACGAATGATTACATCAATGAGATGAAGGCTGTGGACGAGGCTCATTCCAAATCCAAAGTATCTGTAAGTCGTTGATCGGCAGAAGGCGGGGCGGCGGGTATGACCGCTGTCCCCTGCCTATGCTGCAAGGATGGATTACTGGCGTAAGAAAGGAAAACAGTAATGGACGATACATTAATGTCAGAGGAATATGAAGAAGGAGAAGGGGATTCCGGGACATCCGGTATTCTTACTCTGGATGGGGAAGCATGGAAGAACCGGGATAATACTACATATAACTCCCTTCTGGATATTAATGGCGTAACGGATCTGTTCTCTCAGGAAAGCACCGATCAGTATAATGACAGGAAACAGGAATCCTGTGCGGAACAGCGGGAATTGACGGAGTATCTTTTTTCGGAACAGACGGAGACGGAGAATATAGAAGAAAATGAGGCGGATATGATATTTTCAGAAGAGATCCGTCTTTCAAGAAACAGGGATTACAGCAGAAGCGAAGAAGATTATTCCATATGTTTTGTCATGGCAGAGATTATTTTTGTGTTGCTGTTTCTTTATATATTGATAAAGATAAATGCGGGCAGAAGGAAACGGAGAGAGGCACATGCAGCTGAAATTAACATGGAGAGTAGAAGGACGGTCTGATATGGATCTGCTGGTATCAGATGACCAGACGATATCGGAAACAATGCAGATCCTTGAGGAAAAGGGACTTCTGGCAAGAAAAACAGCAGAAACTGTTAAATATATCAAAACATTAAGAGAAGATCATCAGACAAACGTACTCTTGACATATAGCGAGGCGGAAATCTATTCCGGAGATATTCTGGTATTAAAAAGTTCTGCTGACAAATGAGGAAAGGAGATATTGGACGAAATGACGGATAATGAATTTAATCAAAGGAAATCTCAGCTGAGAGCGAGAATTGCGGCTGCGGAGGGGCGGATTGCGGAAGCGGGAAAAAACATCCGTCAGCTGACAGCTCTTCAGAAAAAATGTAATGATTATCATACGAAAGTGGGAGATTCCAAAAGCAAACGGAAAACAAAACGGGAGGACTTTATAGGGATATTGAATCAAGCCCATCTGGTGGATGCATATGGGTATGTGCTGGACGATATCCTAAATGGAGAGGCCTATAACAGTGCGTCTCATAATATGGACGAGATAAAAACAGAGGTTGGACGGGAAATAGAACGGCAGCATGCAATAATCAGCAGCTGCAGAAGTGAAATATCGCGTCTTAACAGCAGTATTAACAGTCTCAGACAGTGAATGGAGAACGTAAACTGAAGAAACAGGAAAAGAGGAAAATAACTATGGGATACCTTAAGGTGATTGTTGATGACAACTATATTAATGAAATGGCGGAATATTTTGAAAGGCAGGGGAAGCAGCTGCAGGGTATGATAGATTCTTATTTAGATGCCATCAGGAAGGTAACGGAAAATGGAATCGTACAGGGAGATACTGCCGACAGATTGAAATCCTATCTGGCGTATGCGGAAAAACTAAAGCAGGTTGTTCTGGAGGTGTCAACAGAGGCAAGGGACCTGACAGGCGGCTATCTGGAAGAAATCTGCGAGCAGGATCAGTATCAGTATTAAGGAAGGGGCGGAAAAATATGTCAGGTTTGGAACTGGAATATGGATCGATAAGGGAGTGTATCAATGGAATACAAAAACTGCCTGCCAGTTATCCGGCGGCAGAAAGAGCTGCTTTGCGGGGCGAGGGACAAAATATCACGGAGCTGGAACAGACAGCGGATTTATATGATTCCTTTTATGAAGCGGCGGAGATACTAATGGAAAGCACGTCAAAGTATCTGGACTGCGTCATCAGAGATTTTAAGAAAGCGGATAAAAAGAACATAGAGATATCCGTGTGAGAAGTACTTCTCACACGGGAGAATGCCAAAAACAGGCATTCTCTGCATAGTATCTATTTTGAGGAAGGAGTGTGGATACGGAATGGTAAGGGAGTTTTCAGAAGAAAAAAGACAGGAAATTTTCAGGCTGTTGGATGAAATAGATAATAGGGAATGGAAATCTTTTATGGAATGGTGCGGGAGCAGTGCGGAAGAGTTCGGGGACTGGCCGGACAAGCTGGCAGTAAGCGCGTATACGAAGTATGTGGATAAATATCACGAAAGGGTGCTGGAAACCAATGAAATGACAAGAAACAGGGTAAATACTGTTTTTGAAAACGTGGCGGAGATCAATACAAGATACGCAGGACATATGAAGGAATGTCAGGCAAAAGTCAAGGAACAGATTGCCATGGTCCGTACAATGACGGAGTTCATGGATTCTATGAGTGACGGCAAACCCAATATGGCGTTGTTAACTAATGGAAGTATGAATAATGTCAGTCCGAAAGTGAAAGATATGAGGGATAAGACGATAAATATCAATTGTTACAATATATGGAATACGCTTTTTGGGGAAAATTGTGAATTAGAAGATTGCATGAAATCCATAGAGAAATTGCATGATTTGGGGTTTGTCAGTGAAGAGGAGTACAGAAATATTTGTGAATTGGCAGAAGAAAAAGATAATCCAAATAGTGTTATAGACGAATTAAGGAAATGCTTTAATCATGTTGTTACGACAGTATATATCTATAATTGTCTGCAGGTTTTAGCTAATAGGACATTTTCGCCGGAGGAATGTTGTAAAGCCAATGAAATATTTCGGCTTTTTGGTATTACAGACCGTAACAGCATAGCCAATTTTTTGATCTGTTGCGCGGGAGAGTCCGGCGGATTTATATATACTCAGGAAATATACAAAGTAGGACGCAAATACCCTAGGGTAGCGAGAGGCGCCGGATATATTCAGGTCACAGGGAAAAAAACACAACAAGATTGTCTTCAATATATCTATGATCTATATGGCATTAACGATGAGATAGATGAGAATCAGCTGGGATATTCGGATAAGGTGGCAGAATATCCATGGGAAGCATCGGCATGGTACTGGACGCAATATACACAGACGAAAGATGGGTGTCTGAATAATTATAATGTTGAGCGCTGCGGTGAGAATGGAGGGAGATTAATTCTTGGGATTGTCCTAACTACAGAGAGTTTTGTAAATTCAAAGGTTAGTACAGATAATGAAGATGGGGGCTACACGATGAATGATGCGTTGGCTTTGATTGTAAAGTATGATTCCCTTAGATTGAATGATAACAACGGGGGATGGTTTGTTGCACAATATGAAAATAATAATGAAGATTATAGGCTGAATATTTCTGCCGAAACGATTGAATATTTTAAAAATAACGAAGATAATGAAATTTCTGCTTCAGATATCCCAAGTGAATGGGATACATCTGTATACCTTCAATTTAGTGCCCCTAATAATTGGAGAGATTTTGAAGAATACTATAATGCCCTGCAGAAAGCCGGCTTAATAGATTTTGACTTGAATACGCAGTTGCCATAAACCATGGCGGATGCCAGAGAGGAGAGATGTTAAATGTTAAAAAAAATAAACTTAATGAGAGGTATTTGTTTATTTATAATCATGCTGATGGCAGGATGCAGGAATCTGGATAGAGAACCTGAAATCAGTCGGGATAACGGTACAAGTCAAAACATGGCATCTGAAAATGTATCTGCTGATATAGTAAGTGAGAATCAAACTGGAGTTACGGTCAGCGGAAACGACAGTCAGGATATAGCGGAAGAAATGAAAGTCTTTGAACTTTCTAACGGACTATATGCCTATGTTACGACACAGGTATCAAGAGATATTGCAATAGAAGGGGTTCCGGAATGGATCAAGATCCAGAACTGGAATCCGAAAGACGGTACTTATTATGATGCCCATACGATAGGCGAAGATCATATGATATCTGCTAACTGGATTCTGATACCCAATGTATATGGAACTATTACTGACATCCGGATGGACAGCAATTCTGAGATACTGATTAGTTATGAGAATAATGAAGGAGAGAGTAAAGATGCCGTGATCCGGATGGATTTTTATGCTTCGGAGGAGGACATTGTTACAACACCATTCAGAAGAATCAGGGACAGAATTTTATGCCTTAATAGAGAGGAATTGACTAATAAAACAGCTTTCCCGGTAGAAGTGTGGAGTGAGACATTTACCTCAGGAGAAAATGAATATACGGCTACATTTTCCAGAATCAGTCCTATATATGAAACGGCTGAGACAGTATGCTGGTTAGGTCATAAGGCTGATTATCAGTTTACTATTCAGCAGGGTGATGAGATTCTCTATATAAGGAAACTATACGAATTTATTGTTGAATATGAGGAAATTCATTATATGGAGGATGTTAATGGTGATGGAGTAGATGATTTTATACTGATAGATGATGGTGAGGCTAGTGATGCTTATGAGCCGAAGTATGCATATCCTTATGTATTTGTGTGGAATCCGGAGGAGGAGACCTGTATATACGGAGGAGCAATCGTATCGGATGGGAAAGCTGTATATGATGATGGCTCTACGTACATGACTGTTCTTTATGATAAGAATACCGGGATTTTTTATGACATTTCCGATATTCATCAGCGAAACATCCAATATGACAGTATCATCATGCGTGGCGCAAAGTTTGTGGATGGAAAATGGAAAACAGTCTATGAGTTGTATCTTGGTACGGAAGAAGAGAATTATGTCAGGGAAATAAAATATGATGAGGAAGGAAATATAATCTCGGAGAACACATATCCTGTGGTAGAAATTAATGATTTGATAAATGAGTTTTATGGGATATGTGAATTAAATTTATTTTATGGTATATTGGATGATTATACAAAGGACGATATTGTGGTAAATGAACAATTTTCCTACTGGAAATATGTAAGGAATGAGGAGTAAAACTAAAATAATAAAAGATCAAGTCTAAAACTTAGATAAAAACTGCCAGAAATATATCAAAACTGCTGGCAAACAAGGAGCATCCATGTACAAAAAGAAACAACACCAGAAATCCGGATATATCCCGGAGGAGAAAAACATTATTGAAACCGTCAGAAGATCACAGTTTTCCGTAACCAATGACTTTGAGCTTAAGAAGCTGAGCAGACCACAGGAAGGATTTTTGGATTGTTCTGTGGAAGAGAATCAGGAGGATCTGATCTTTAGTTATGATATCAGTCACGTCTTTCCATGGACCGGGATCCGCCGGGAGAAGAAGGAACTGATGATCTCCGCCCTGATAGATGCGGGAAGATTGCAAAAGACGGCGAAGCTGTACCAATTTACTCTTGCGCCTGAGAATCTGTATTATGATATTCAGGGCAGGGTATTTGTCAAGGCAAGGGACGTTTATGGCGCGGAGAAGGAGTATTCCGCGGAAGAATTTTTAAAGGAATATAAATCCCTGATCGGATGCACTCTGGTAAAGAAATATAAGTTTGAGGACTATGACAAAGGCGGTCAGGAACTTCTTAAGGAAGATAAGTTCTTAGGCAGGATTGTGGAGTGTGAAGATGTGGAGCAGATCGCAGATAGGCTTCATGAGGAATATTTCCGTTACAGAAAAGACCGCGAGACCCGCTTTGTGGAGGTATCAAAGGCAGGAAACAGCGGAAGAAAAGTGGCACTTGGAATCACAGGCGTACTGCTGGCGGCAGGCGCGGCGCTCCTTGCCTATCTGCTCATATGGGTACAGCCTTATGACAAGGCCGTCATGGCCGCATACGGGGCATATCTGCAATCGGATTACAACAGTATCGTAGAGGCAATGGATCCTGTGGAAGTAGATAGGATGGATACCTATCAGAAATATATTCTGTCATATGCCTGTGTCAGATGTGAAAGCTTTAGCGAAGAAAGCATGAGAAACATCCTGAACACGATCACCCTGAATGGCAATGAAAGGATCATGGAGTATTGGATCTATATCAATCGTCTGGATACGGACAAAGCCATTGATATCGCCATGCTGGAATCGAGCAATCAGCTTCTTTACTATGCATACCTTAAGAAAAAAGCGGTGATCGAGACCGATCCTTCTTTATCCGGGCAGGAGAAGAACCAACTGTTACAGGAAATCGACAATAAACTGGACCCATTGAGGGAAGAATTTTCATCATTTACAGAAGAATAAAGCGCAATATGGAGGTTAGCGGTGGATTACATTTTGATAACAGCAAAAAACAGTTATGATCAGATACCTGTTCAGGATACCGTTACATATCAGGGATGGAACTATCAGGTTGGCGGCATGGAAGCGTATCAGTGGATAGAAAGAGGAGACGGTCAGAAAGTATTATATATGCCGGATTCGCCCCACCGGTATGAACATCAGGGCGTATTTGCCATTTCTGACAGAGATGCGGATATATGCATAGAGGGTCTGGAAATTACTTTATCCGTAGAGCAGGGAAAACTGACGATATACGGAGCCACTTCAGATAACAGACTGTATCTTAACCGTAAGGAACTATCTGATGATCGTGACGGGCAGGAAATCATGCTGACCGCAGGGGATCAGCTCCTGGTCGGAACAGCATTGCTTGTTTATTATCATGATTACATCGAAATCTTTGGGGATATGGACGCCGTAAAGGTATCCCTTGTGGAATGTGATCCCGGCGGAAAGCCTTTTGAAGATTTTCCGAGTTATACCAGATCTCCCCGGCTGATCATGCATGCGCCGGATGATAAGGTTGAGATCTCCAACCCGCCGGCGGAGGCATCCATGCCGAAAGGAAGTCTGGTCCAGACGATCGTACCTCCGGTCATTATGCTTGGCATCACCATAGCGATTGCCATAGTAATGAAAAGAGGTATTTTTGTCCTGATGTCTGTTACATCAACGCTCATGACGCTGATCTTTTCCATTACGGGCTACATTAACAACAAGAAGGAATGTAAGCGGAAGAATGAAGCCAGAGAAGATTTATACAGGGATTATCTGTTGAGGAAGCGGAAAGAATTACATAAGCTGCATCAGGAGGAAATTGATGCCGACCGTTATAATTATCCTGATATGGCGGAGATCGAGAAGATGATCTGCAATTACAGCAGCCGTATCTATGAGCGGAGTGCGGAGGATGACGATTTCCTTGAAATATCCCTTGGTAAATGCAGGGAAAAGGCAAGCTATTCCATTAACTATCATTATGATGAACTGAAAATGGAAGAGGATAAGCTTGATCAAAAAGCCAAGTTGCTTGGAGAGCAATTTTCCTATATCGAAGAGAAAGCGGTTGCCGTCAATCTGCGGAATGCGCATCTTGGCCTTGTGGGGGAGAAGGCAATCATACTGGAGCAGTTAAACCTGATTGTGGCGCAGCTGACATTTCAGCAGAGTTATCATGACCTGCAGATCGTTATCATTCATAATAAAAAATATAATGAGGCATTCCGGTGGATGAGGTGGTATCCCCATCTTACCATTAAGAGCCTGAACATGTCCGGGGACATCAATTCCGAGCAGATGCGTGATCAGGTGCTGGGAAGCCTCTTCCAGATCTTAAAGGACAGAAAGCTGAAGATTGAGGAAAGCAATAAGCAGTCCATGTTTCTGCCTCACTTTGTGTTCATTATTGATGAACCGAAACTGATTATGGACCATTCCATCATGGAGTATCTGAATAAATCAGGCAAAGAGCTTGGATTCTCTGTGATCTATACCAGTTATCTGCGGGGGAATCTTCCGGAGATCATCGGAACCATCGTGGAGATACACGATTCCAAGGAAGCGTCTTTACTGCTGAATGAAAACAAGGTAGTGAATAAGCGGTTTACGCTGAACCATGTAGGTGACTGCAATCCCGAATGGATGGCAAGGAATCTTAGCGTTTTGATCCATGAGACAGGGGTTACCTCCAAAATACCCGAAAGTATCACTTTCTTTGAGATGTACGGGGTGAAAAAACCTTCCGAACTGCGTTCGGAGCAAAGATGGGCACAGAACCAGTCCCATAAGTCCCTTGCGGTTCCCTTAGGCGTAAGGGCTGAGAATGATATCGTCTATCTGAATCTCCATGAAAAAGCCCATGGACCCCACGGCCTTGTGGCAGGAACGACCGGTTCCGGTAAATCGGAAATCGTACAGTCCTATATCCTGTCTCTGGCGGTTAATTTCCGCCCCTATGAAGTGGGATTTCTTCTGATCGACTATAAGGGCGGCGGAATGGCAGGACTTTTCAAGGACCTTCCCCATCTGTTGGGAACCATCACCAACCTTGACGGAAGCGAAAGCCAGAGGGCGATGGCTTCCATCAAGAGTGAGCTTGCAAGACGTCAGAGGATCTTTGGACAGCACAATGTAAACCATATCAATGCATATAATAAGCTGTATAAAAATGGAGAAGTGGAAGAACCCATTCCCCATCTTTTCCTGATTAGTGACGAGTTTGCGGAGCTGAAAAAGGAACAGCCTGATTTTATGGACGAGCTTGTTTCCACAGCGCGAATCGGTCGAAGCCTGGGGATTCATCTGATCCTTGCCACACAAAAACCCACAGGTGTAGTAAATGACCAGATCTGGACCAACTCCAAATTTAAACTGGCGCTAAAGGTGCAGAATGAGGGCGACAGCCGGGAGATCATCAAGACGCCGGATGCGGCATTTATCACCCAGGCGGGGCGTGCCTACCTTCAGGTGGGCAATAACGAGATCTATGAATTGTTCCAGTCGGCGTGGAGCGGTGCGGAATATGAAGAAGGCGGCACAAAGAAGGCGAAGGATAACAGGGTATATCTGGTCAATGATCTGGGACAGGGGATGCTTCTTAACGAGGATCTAAGCGGCGGTGAAGAGGAAGGCAGCATGAAAGCCACACAGCTTGACGTCACGATTGATTATCTTAAGGAACTCTTTGAGAAGGAGGGCGTGGAAGGCGTGAGAAAACCTTGGCTTCCTTCCCTTCCGTATATTCTGGAAAGTCCTCTAAGCGCAGTTACGGAGGATGAAACATGGAAGCAGACAGCTGCATATGACAGAACAGCCTTTGTTAATCTGAATATTCCCCTTGGCGTTATTGACATTCCCGAAGAACAGCAGCAGAGGGAGTACTGTGCTGACTTGGCAAAAGAGGGTAATATTGTATTTATGTCGTCTTCAGGATACGGAAAGACCATCTTCTTAATGACGGCTGTCATCAGCCTTGCACTGCAGAATCAGGTGGAGGATCTGAATTTTTATATTCTTGATCTTGGCAACAGCGCGTTGATTCCTTTAAACGCCCTGCCCCACACGGCGGATTATATTCTGTATGACGATACGGAAAAACTTGGGAAATTTATCAATATCATACAGGATGAGGTATCCCGCAGAAAGAAACTTTTTGCAGAAAAAATGGTGCAGAATTTTACCGTATATAATCAGACCAGCGAAGATCATTTGAAAGCCATTGTGATCGTCGTTGATAATTTTGACGTGGTGCGCGAGTTGGGAACAGATGCGGAGGATTTCTTTACCAAGCTGTCAAGAGACGGCGCAGGATTGGGAATCTTTATGCTCATAACCGCTACGAGAGTAAATGGCGTTAAGTATTCCATCCTGAATAATTTTAAGATCAAGATCGCCGGATATCTTTTTGACCGTTCGGAAGCCCATACATTGGTAGGAAAGAGTGATTATGATCTTCCTGAGATCAGGGGAAGGGCGCTGATCAAGACGGTCAATGTAAATATTATGCAGATCTATACCATGGTGAAGTTTTCAAGCGATGTAGAGTATAACAGCAGACTTAAAGAGTTGATACAAAGGATAGCAGCGAAATACCCTGACAGGCGCGCCCCCAGAATACCGGTGCTTCCGGAACAGTTCGCCTTCCATATGCTCTCAGATTTTGAGGACGGAAGGGAACTGTTTGATCTGGCGCTGGGTCTTGAGATCGAATCCGTTACCAAGGCAGGATTTACCCGTCAGCAGTCACCGTTTGTAATCATCGGTGAGACCGGAAAAGGTAAGACCAATACGCTGAAGATTCTGTTAAACCAGATCGTTGGAAATGGAACGGCGTATCTGTTTGATTCTTCCGCCATGAGCCTGTATCCTTATCAGGATAAGGAAGGAATAAGCTATATTCAGGATGAAGATGAGTGGGAGGATTTTATTGACCACACAGAACAGCTATGTAATGAAAGAAAGCAAAGATACAGGCAGGAGCTGGACAACGGTAATACGATAAGTTCACAGCAATATTATCAGACGGAGGATCCTGTCTATATCATCATTGACGATATCGATAAATTCCTTACAGACGGCAGTGCGTTTGAGGACAGGCTTTATAACGTCATAACAGATGCTGCCGAATGTGGAATCGGTATCATCATTACCGTACACTCTGCAAAACTAAAGAGCTATGATTCCCTGTCAAAGTGGGTTAAAACAGCATCCCACGGACTGGTGCTTAGTCCCCAGGGAACCCTGAATATCTTCCCGGTCCGCTCCCAGCGTGAATATCCGCAGATGGGATATGGACTGCTATTCCATAACGGAGAGTACGCTGCGCTGAGGCTGCCGGAGTGTAAGTAGGGTAGGAAAAAGGTTTGTGGTTCTAGTTTATATTCTCGCCAGAACTGTCACGATTGGCGAGAAGACTGCGGAGACGCTCGATTTCGGCGTCCTTCTTAGCAATATCGGCATCTTTCTTAGCAATTTCCGCATCTTTTTGAGAGATCTGCTCTTTCAGTTCATCACGCTCCGAAGCGGTCTTTTTGAGAAGTTTCTCCCGACCCGCCGTGCGGCGGTAATAATCCTCACGCGCTTCACACTGCTGACGGATCTTTTCTTCCTGCGTTAGCTGGCGGACGGTCGTAACGGCATCCTCGATGTACTGATTGTTCTTTGCAAGCATTTTTAATTCCTCCCATGTGGTGGCTTTGAAAAGAGCGGCCCAGCGATCGATTCGATAGGCGCGGTCTTCTTCAGTTGCAAGGTCTATCTGAGTTAAGTCTAACACAGACAGACGAAATTTGTCACTATAGATCCGATGATTTTTTGAATTCATAAGATAGTAATTGGAAAAAAATTCCGGGCTGTCCTCAAAGAGGGTGAAATCCAGAATACCGATCTGAATAGCGGAATGTACGTCTTGGTAATCTTCCCCGCGGTTTAAGTTATCAAAGACGCGGCACAGATAGCAGAGAGAGCGTTCCGGCCAATTTCCTTCATTGACTACCTGCATTTCCAGATTGATGGTAGTATGTCCGTTTAGATCCACTTTGATGTCAAGGATATAATTCTTTTCATCAATGGTTTCTCCCAATTCGATTGGATTAAGAATCGTGACGGAGATAACGTCATCAGGATCCAGATGGAGCAGGGAGCAGATCAGGGATTTTAAAACCTTAGAGTTGCGCTGCATCAGTGCCCGGAAAAGGTAATCATTGGTCATACGGACTGGGATAGCGCCGTGGGCGTCATCCAGGCTAATATTTGCGGTGTTTTTCATTGTAATAGTGTTTTTCGTTGTGGTGTCGTTTGCCATAGTAAATTCCTCGCTTTCATTGGTGGCATAAGTTATGAATTGATGATACAGGTTGAAAATCTGTAATCCTGATACTGTGTTGTATAACGATAGAACAAATAGATAATATATTTGAAGAAAAACGTGTTTTAAGGTACGCAATAACAAAAATAGGCAATAAGAAAATCTGCAAGGTTCATAGCTTTATTAGTAATAACAAGGTATATATGGTGAACTGCCAATCAGATACCTGAAATTAGAAAGATATGAAATTGATATGATAATATATTATTGTGGATAAAAAGTCAACCCTTTGTACAAAAGATGTCAAATAAAGTTTTAGGATTACAACATAAAGGATCTGATTAATGTTTTTAATAGGATATATGGATGAAAATAATATAATTTAATGATATAATGAACCATCATACAAAGAAAGATATTACTATGGAAGACTGTTTATGAACTGTACCTTGGAAAGGAAGGAGAGGATTATGCCAGAGAAACAAAATATGATGAGGAAGGAAATGTGATTTCTGAAACTATATACACTGAAGAAGAACATTATGATCTGGTAAATAAGCTTTATGAGGAGGAACGTGAACTTGTTTTATACGAGTTTATGTTGTTTGATTACACAGAGGAGAAGATCGTAGTGAATGAGCAATTTTCCTACTGGAAATATGTAAGGAATGAGGAGTAAAACTTAAATAACAGAAGAACAGGATTGACTATAACTTTGATAAAACGGATGATGGATATGGAAGCGGAACAGCATAAGGGGTATGTCAAAATAACACAATACATAGTCTGCTTTACTATAGGCAGTTTTGTCGGCTGGCTGTATGAGATTGCTATGGGTTTTATCGTCTGGAAGCATTATATGGATCGCGGCGTACTGCATCTGCCGCTCTGCCCGATCTATGGATTCGGCGCGTTTGTTATCATGGCGTTTCTTGGAAAACGGCGGAGTCTGCCTGTGATATTCTTGTACGGTGTCGTTATATCAACGGCAGTGGAACTGGGCGCTTCTTATGTGATCGAATGGATTACGGGGCAGCAGCTTTGGGATTATTCCCATTGGCCGCTGCATTTCTTTCAGGGAAGGATCTCTTTGCCCAGCAGCATATTTTTTGGGATTTTCAGTATGCTTGTGATCGGGATCGTGTACCCACGGATCGAAAAATGGGTAGAGGAGATGCCCGCTGTGGCAGCAGTCCTGCTGGATATGATTATTGTGGCAGCGGTAGCGGTGGATGCGGCGAATATATTTTTGAGGTAGAAAATGTTATCGCCACATAATGTTTCTAATTCGTGCCATTGAATGTAATTTTAGCAGCATATAAGTGTGGACAACAAACGTCGGGATAGTATATACTATCAAATGAAAAAGCAAAGGACAAGGAGTATGTCATCGCAGTGAAACTGCTCTGACAGGAAGGAGCATTATGAAAAAATATCTGGAATTATTTTTTACCGTAATGGTATTGTCAATGTTTTGCGCCTGCGGACGGGAGGAAGCGGATAATATTCAGACCGGAAGCACGGATATTGCAGATCCGATGGAAGGATCAGACATCATACAGGAAGCGGAGACGGACGTCCCTGTAGAAGATGAAACAGAGATAAATGCTCCCGTAGAAGATGAAACAGAGATGAACACTCCTGTAGAAGTTGAAACAGCTATTCTGCCGGAGGAGGAGAAGACCGTATATGAAGCATATTTGGCAGCAAACGCGGGTCATGGATATTTGTATGCATATTTTGATTATGATTATGATGGTAAGCAGGAGCTTTATCTTCGTAGCAATACTTACAATCAGGTTTGGAAGTATGCTGACGGTGGATTGAAGAAGATAGACGGCTGGACCATATCTGGGGAAAATATATTGGATCTTGAGTGGAATGAAATAGAGGAGGACGATTCCGCTGATACTGCCAATTCAGAGGAAATGGTTCATGAAGGAGTTTATGTTTATGTTGAGCAGAATCCATTTAAAGAGCAAACCGCATGGTATGTGGAAGAGCAGGATTTTTTGGATCAATATGGTTTTGGGGAAAGCGACCCGTTTTATGAGTATGCTTTGCCGGATGGCAGTATGCGGCTGGTTTTATATTATGATGAAGCCACCGGCCTTGGCTGCGGACTTCGTTATTATCAAAGGGATCCCGATGAATGGATAACTTCCGGGGTATATGGATTTTCCTTTTTGGGCACCTATATACCGGAGCCATGGGATCCATGGGAGGATAGATTAAATGTGGATTATACGAAATATGAATCCTACAAGGGAACGACAGTTTCTGACATTGAAGAAGAAAATATAGAATATGATGATGCCGGGAGAGTGGCGCACTATGAAGCATATGCGACTATAGATGGAGAAGTGGTTCGTATACTAAATATGTACTATGAGTATGACGATAACGGGACATTGAGACAGAGAGAGTATCACCACTATCATCTTTGTTTTGGATCCACGTTCCAATATTGGTACAGCTATTTTGACGAACTCGGAAGAGTGGAGTACGAAAGAGCGTATATTACCCATGGTTCGGTGGAATATTATTACATTTATATGGACGAAAGCGACGAACCGGCGTACAGCCTTTATCTGGATTGTAATCTGGGAACATGGATGCCGGAGTTTGCGGAGTTTTAAGATGGGATGTACAAGGGCGAAAATACGAGAGAGGCTAAATAAAATATATGAAAAATACAGTATTTATTTTAGGTATCAGCCTGGCGCTTCTGTTTACCGCCTGTTCGGGTCAGGATGGTAAGGAGGAAGTAAGCGTCAATGCTGTCAGTGAAATCATGTCGGACAAAAATATGCCAGACGAATATATATCGGACGGGAATATGGAAACGAATGCTTCAGATGATGCGGCAACGGGATATGAGGGCGAGTGGTATCGAACAGACGTAGCATCTTACCAGTGGGCAAGAATTGTTATCAGCGATTGGAAAGAGGGGGAGTCGTTTGAGGTTACGCTTGATGTAACGTATTCATCATATAGTGGAACAGCAGAAGGGACAGCAACATTTATAGAGGAAGATACGGCTGTGTTGTATGATGAGGATCTGGAAGCCTCTTTGCGAAATAAGGATGGTGACCATGGCATTTATTTTCATTTTCTTGAAGATTCTATTGAGGTTACGCACGACGCACATGTACGGGCGTGGTTTGGCGGCGGAGGGATGTCCACCGCAGCGGGAACCTATATTCAAGGGGAAGTGGAATATACGAACTGTACTGATGTAAGTGAGATATTTACGGAAAATGAGTTGGAGCAGATACAGGAGCTTTTAGGCGAAAAATATGATCCGTTATTTAAAAATCTGATAGAATTTGGCGAAATAAAGGAATATCCATTTGACAAGGTATGTATGTGGATGGCATACAGTCCTAATTATTCTGAACGGTGTTATATTACGATTTATGAAGACGGACGGATTTCTATTGAATATATTGAACGTCATTTTGATTCGGACGCAGAAAAGGAATTTTATACCAACAGCGAAAACGAAGAAATGCCGGATGACGAGCTGTTTAGCGTGGAATGGGAAGAGATCAAGGCGTTGGATGTACCTGAGGATATGCTGGCATATTGGATGGTGCTGAATAGTAAAATGCCGTTTATCAGCTATGATGAAGGTAATCAGGAGTTTTACTGGGATGAATATTCATGGCACTACGGAAGTCCGTGCGGGGATCCCCGGGAAAAATGGGCGGATTATGATGAATTTGTGCTGGCTGACCTGAACAATGATGGTGGAAATGAGCTTATCCTATACTATGGCGGAGTGGGGTACGCAGCAGTATTTCACTATGAAGATAATTCAGTATATGGTTTCCAGTCCGTATTTAGACATATGAATCCTGTTTATATGAATGGGGTCTATGGTGGCAGTGACAGCGCAGCTCATGGTTATTACAGTCGGCTTACGGAATTAGACAAAGACGGCTATGCAGAAGAAACGGCTGCAGAAGCCCGGTACAGTTATGTTGGTGATAGTGATTATGAAATAGGAGGCATCAGTGTATCACAGGAAGAATATGAAGAATTTCAGCAGAACCTAGAAGAAACCGGACGGGCAGAAGATATTCCTTGTGTGGGACTGGATGCCTGCCTTTTGGGAGGTCTGCCGGAAGAGGAATTGTATATGCTAAAGCATGCAGAAGCAGTGCCGATGACCGATACGGTGTCATATCCGATGGAGCCGGAGATAAGGCAGGCGTATTATGACGTATTAACAGGCAGACAGGAATTGATCAGCGTAACGGATGCTCAGCAGAGGTTTTATCTGGACGATTATCAGCAGCAGAACGGTAAGGGGATCTTGTATTTCAGCATCGTGGATATGGATCAGGATGGAATATACGAAGTAGTATTAAGCGGTTCGCATGAAACAACGCAGATCCTGCATTATGCAGATGGCGATGTATATAGTTATCAATATCATTATGGCGGATATGGCGATGATGAAATAGGTATCATGTCAAATCAGGGTATCTTCGAAATGGGAAGTATCTATGAAGATCGGAAGACTACTTATCATTATGGAAAAATCGTTTCCTTTACTGAGGACGGATGCGATATCCGGGAAGTGGGACAAAGCGATGAATGGCGGGGAGACTGGTACGACAGGATCAATGCTGACAGGATACGTTATCACTACTTTTCGGAGGAGCTGCTCGAGCGGTATCTTGGAAATTAGCGAATGAAAAGCGCCCTTCTGCTTTTTCGGCGATTTTTTAAGATTTGCAAGTTGTTATTGACATTTATATAGGATTGAATATATGATTATTTGTAGCAAAATAAGTGGAGGTGCATATGCCAAAAATATTTTTTTATGAAGAGTATCAAAAGTTTTATGAAGAAAATTATAAAAAGAGCGGACATATTTTATCCCGTGTGTCAAAAAATATCAGATTGTCAACGGAGCTGCATAAGCAGCTGATAGATTATTGCCAACGGGAAAAAATCAATAAAAGCGATCTTTTGGAGCATTTTGTGAAAGATTATCTTAAGTGTAGTGATAAAACTCCCGGAGCTGTCCATTTCCTGACCAGAAGGGATCATATTGTTATCCGGTCTAATTATGGTGTGGATATTACGGATTCCAAACATATAGAGCGTCAGGTGTTTGCTTTTCGTATCTATGAGCATTTGTATGAGGAATTTAATGAGCAGTGCAAAAAAAATAATCAGAGGATCTGTGATGTATTGGAGGAAATGATCGCGGCTTATCTGATCAGCAACAATAATCTTGGATTATTACGGATCTCAAAGTATAACCGGCTGGCTACAGAGATCCATACAAGGTTTGCGCAGCGCTGCAGGGATTTGAAGGTCAATAAAAGCGAAATGATGGAATACTTATTTTCTGCATATATTGAGTATGCCCGTCATGACAAATTTTTTAATCCGCTGCTAAACGGGGATTATGATAAGATTCAGGAGCTTTACCATGTTGATTTGACTAAGCCGATCCATATTGAAAGGATCATCTGTGTTTTCAGGGTGTCTAATGTCCTTTATGATGATTTTTGCAGTGTGTGCGTTAAAAACAGACGCAAGATCTGTAATGTCATGGAGGAAATGATGGCGGCATTCCTGCTGGAAACGGAGACAAAAGTGGGCTCTTCCGCAAAAAAATAATATAATGGGATCAAAAGAATAGAGAGTACAGGCAATGATAAGGACAATGACGATAGACGACTATCAGGAGGTTCATGATCTGTGGATGGGTATTAAAGGGTTCGGAATCCGCAGCGTGGATGATTCCAGAGAGGGCGTTGAGATATTTTTAAAAAGAAATCCTACTACAAGCGTGGTTGCGATAGAGGACGGAAAGATCGTTGGCAGTATTCTGTGCGGACATGACGGAAGACGCGGCTGTTTTTACCATGTCTGCGTCGCAGACGGATACAGGCGGCGCGGGATAGGTAAAGCAATGGCTGTTCATGCCATGAATGCGCTGAAGGAGGAACACATCAATAAGGTGTCATTGATCGCATTTACGAAAAATGATATCGGCAATGCTTTCTGGAACAGTATCGGATGGACAAAAAGAGAAGATCTTAATTACTATGATTTTACTTTAAATGAAGCGAATATAACGGCTTTTAATCAATAAAAGCCGCCTAATAACAATATATCTCAGGAAAGGCATAATTAAAAATGATGGACAGGATCGTTACAATTGCCGGAGGCGTGACAAGCCCGAAAGGATTTGCCGCGTCATCTTATGCTGCCGGAATCAAATATCAGGACAGAGAGGACATGGCGCTTATTTATAGTGAGCAGCCATGTAATGCAGCCGGCGTATTTACGTCAAATGTGGTAAAGGCTGCGCCTGTCATATGGGACAGACAGGTTGTGGAAAAGGCGGATCATGTGAGAGCCGTAATCATTAATTCCGGAATTGCCAATGCGTGTACCGGACAGGAGGGCATGAAGATCTGTAAGGCGACCGCGGAAGCAGCGGCGGAGGTAATGAATGTCAGCCCGGAGAATATACTGGTCGCATCCACAGGCGTCATCGGCATGCAGATCCCGATTGACAGGATCGTCCATGGGACAAAGGAGCTGCTGAAGATAAAGCAGACAACGAAAGAAGCCGGAACAAAGGCAGCGCAGGCGATCATGACAACGGATACCCATAAGAAAGAAACTGCCATGACCGTAACACTTGGCAGCGGCACGATCACCATAGGGGGGATGTGCAAGGGCTCCGGCATGATACATCCCGATATGTGTACCATGCTTGGATTTATCACAACGGATGCTGCTATCTCTAAGACATTGCTGCAGAGGGCGCTTTCGGAGGTTGTGCAGGATACTTTTAATATGATCTCGGTGGACGGCGATACGTCCACCAATGATACGCTTGTTATCCTTGCCAATGGGATGGCGGGCAATCAGGAGATCGCGGCGGAGGATGAAGATTATCAGACGTTTAAAGCTGCGCTGTATCAGATCTGTGAATATCTGGCAAAGCAGATGGCGGGGGATGGCGAAGGAGCCACCGCGTTATTGGAGGTTACGGTTCAGGGAGCAGGGACAAAGGAAGACGCAAAGATACTTGCGAAATCCGTTGTCTGTTCCAGTCTGGTAAAAGCGATGATCTATGGACATGATGCCAATGCGGGAAGGATCATGTGCGCGCTGGGATATTCCGGCATAGATTTTCAGCCGGAAAAGGTGGATCTGTATTTTAACAGCAGAGCGGGAAGGATACAGGTCTTTCAGGGCGGCATTGCGGCGGATTACAGCGAGGAAGAAGCGACTAAGATCCTGTCGGAACCGGAGGTGTCCGTGATCGTTGATATGCATGCGGGGGACGCGTCCGCAACGGCATGGGGATGTGATCTTACTTATGATTATGTGAAGATCAATGCGGATTACCGCTCCTGACGGGGCTGCATAGAATTGTCAATGGTGCACAATTAGGAAAGAACATAAGCAGAGTTTCGCAATTACCTATGAAAATATACCATCGAGGGGAGAACTGAAAATTGAACGATAAGGAAATGGACAAGATCTTAAGCAAGGCGGAGGTTTTGATCGAGGCGCTGCCTTATATACAAAAATTTAACAGAAGGATCATCGTCGTGAAATATGGCGGAAGCGCCATGACGGATCCGGAGCTGCAGAAAAATGTCATTAAAGATGTGGTACTGCTGAAGCTGGTAGGATTTAAGCCAATCATTGTACATGGCGGCGGCAAGGAGATCAGCAGCTGGGTGAAGAAGGTGGGCAAGGAATCGGAATTTGTCAACGGACTCCGCGTGACGGATGCGGAGACGATGGAAATTGCGGAAATGGTGCTCAGCAAGGTAAATAAGCGTCTGGTATCCATGATCCAGTCCCTTGGCGTATATGCCGCGGGCATCAGCGGCAAAGACGGGGAACTCTTAAAGGTGGAAAAGAAGCTGTCTGATGGTAAAGATATCGGTTATGTGGGACAGATTACCCATGTGGATGTCAAGATATTACAAGATCTTTTGGAGAAGGATTTTCTGCCGGTGGTTGCACCGATCGGAATGGATGAGCAGTTTGAAAGCTATAACATCAATGCGGATGACGCGGCATGCGCCATTGCACAGGCGGTGGGCGCGGAGAAGCTTGCGTTTTTGACGGATATCGAAGGACTGTATCGGGATATCAATGATAAATCTTCTTTTATCTCAAGATTAAATTCCAGTCAGGCGCGTGAGCTGGTTGACGGCGGATGGATCGGCGGCGGCATGCTTCCGAAGCTGAATAACTGCATTGATGCGATCGAAAACGGCGTTAACAGGGTGCATATCTTAGACGGACGGATCGCGCACTGCCTGCTGCTGGAGATCTTTACCAATCAGGGTATCGGAACGGCGATTATACAGGACGGAGAGAGTCTGGATTAACATAAGGACAATATGATGGATGGAGCGGCTCCGGAGGAATATAAGGACGAACATGCGGGATGAGCGGCGCCGAAGGAAGGAAAGGATGATAAACATGAGTATGCAGCAATATATTGATGAGGCGGAAAGCGTCCTGCTTCATACATATAACCGCTATCCGGTTGTATTTGAGAGTGGAGAGGGCGTTTATTTAAAAGATGCGGACGGAAAGAAATATCTTGATTTCTGCTCGGGCATCGGTGTGTTTGCTTTGGGCTATGGCGATCAGGAATATAATGATGCAGTCAAGGCACAGGTTGATAAGCTATTGCACACATCCAATTATTATTATAACGTACCTGCGATCAAGGCCGCAGAGGCAGTCCTGAAGGTATCCGGCATGGATCGGATCTTTTTTACGAACAGCGGCGCAGAGGCGGTAGAGGGCGCGATCAAGGCGGCAAGAAAATACGCGTATTTGAAGGATAATACGACAGAGCATGAGATTATAGCGATGGAACACTCTTTTCACGGACGCACCATGGGGGCATTGTCCGTAACGGGAACGCCGAAATATCGGGAGGCGTTCCGTCCGATGATCGGTAATGTGAGATTTGCTGATTTCAATGATATAGAGAGCGTCAAGGCTCAGCTGACGGACAAGACATGTGCGGTCATGATGGAAACAGTGCAGGGAGAGGGCGGTATTCATCCCGCGGAAAAGGGATTCCTGCAGGCGGTAAGGGATATCTGTAACGAACGGGATATCCTGCTGATCTTAGATGAGATCCAGTGCGGTATGGGCAGAACCGGCTCGATGTTCGCATGGCAGCAGTATGGCGTCAAGCCGGATATTATGACGTCTGCGAAAGCGCTTGGCTGCGGTATACCGGTAGGAGCATTTTTAATGACGCAGAAGGTGGCGGATCATTCTCTTGCGGCAGGCGATCATGGTACGACCTACGGCGGTAATCCGTTGGCCGGGGCTGCGGTATGCAAGGTGATGGAGCTCTTTGAAAAGAAGGATGTGCTGAACAATGTATCCTCCGTTTCGGCTTATCTGGAAGAACAGCTTGACAGCTTGAAGGCGGAACATAAGGATATTATTGACCGGCGCGGACGCGGACTGATGCAGGGGTTGGAATTTGACCATCCGGTTGGAGACATTATCAAACGTGCTTTGGAGGAGGGACTGGTGCTGATCAATGCCGGTACGAACGTGATCCGTTTTCTGCCGCCTCTGGTCATCACGAGGGAGCATGTGGATGAAATGGTGGCAATTCTGAAAAAATGTTTATGATTTCTGGCCGCAGGCTTGTGCGGTGCCGGGATATATTTTAAATGATAGTAAAAAAGGCGTGGATGCTAAGTATGGGTTCAAAACACAGGATAACGTCAATCGTTCTTCTGCTGGCAATGCTGGCGGGAATATGGTACGCGGGGACGCGCGGCGGCGCTGCGGACAATGGATCAATGTCAGGGCTTCAGAAGGATACCATATATATCTGGTATACGGATGAAGCGCTGACTGATTATATTAATAGTGCGGCATTGGCTTTTTATGAGGATTATGATGTGCGTGTAGTGCCGGTGCTTCAGTCGGGACTTGAGTATGTTCAGGCATTAAATGCGGCTTCCGTCAGCGGCAATGAGATACCGGATCTTTATCTGACAGGTTCGGATTCTCTGGAGAGGCTGATTATGGCGGGACTGGCGTCCCAGGTGGAGGACACAAAAGGGATTCTGGATAATTTTTATTTTCCCCGGACAGCGCTGGATGCGGTGACTTATAAGGGGGAATATTATGCCTATCCCTTTTACTATGAGACGTCGTTTCTGCTGTATAATAAAACCTATCTGACCCAGATCGCAGACGGCGCGCTGCGTGAGGAGATCCTTTTAGGAGGCGAAGCCGGACGGGACGGGGACGCTGATGAAGGGATGGACGACGGAGAAGACATGTTTATGGAGCAGGGGATACCGGAAGGATATGATGAGGCATCCTGGGATGCGGCTGTCTCGCGGAAGATGCATGATCTGATCCCGGCTTCCATAGAGGATATCCTTAACATTGCGGATGCCTACAATGCTCCGGGGCAGGTGGAGAATATCTTTCTGTGGGATGTTTCTGATATTTTATATAATTATTTTTTCGCGGGCGCGTATATGGATGTGGGAGGCCCCTGTGGGGATGATGCGTCTGTGATCGAGATCTATAATGAAGATTCCATTGCGTGTATGAGCGTATATCAGGGACTGCGCCAGTTTTTTTCCATAGAATCCAAGGAAAGCAGTTATGCTCAGGTACTGCAGGAATTTCTGGATGGCAAGACCCTCTTTACGATTGCGACGATTGATGCCATCAGCAGCCTTGAGCAAGCAAAGGAGGACGGTGGATTTCCGTATGAATACGGCATCGCGCTGCTGCCGAGCATTGATGGAGTGCATGCTGCAAGAGGTTTGTCCGTAACGAATGTCATCGCAGTGAACGGTTACAGCGAGCATAAGGAGATGGCAAATATCTTTGCAAGATACCTTGTCTACGAGACTGCGGACACTCTGTACGACAGGACAGGTAAGATGCAGGCGACGTATCCGATTGAAGATTTTGTGACGGATATCCGGGATGAGATCGTTGCTATTTATGAAAATTCTACTTCGCTGCCTAAGATCTTGGAAATCAGCAATTTCTGGATACAATTGGAGCTGGCATATACCAGGATCTGGGATGGAGGCAATGTCAATGATGTGCTCAGGCAGCTTTCCGAACAGATGAAGACGCAGATCGCCGGGGAGGGCGTTGCGGAAGAAGTGATTCCCTCAGCCACACCGGAATTGTAATGTGATTTTGTATTCCAATCCGGTCAGATGTTCAGTAAAATGTTTGGAAAATTATAAATGCAGTTCATAAACAGTTCGAAAAGCCGTGTCCGTCATCAATGAATGTCAGGCGCGGTTTTTTATCTGATTTTCTTTTTTTCTGGCAGCATAGAAATATGCCTGATTTAGGTGGGCAAAGAATAATTTCTTTTATAAAAAAGTTATATTTGATATAATGAACATGACATACAGTTGTCGTGTTATGGCTGATATGATGTAAACGGAGCGTGAAAAGTGATGAAGATAGACAGACTGATCGGGATATTGTCCATCTTACTGCAGGAAGAGAAGACAACGGCGCCGGATCTGGCAGAGAGGTTTGAGGTATCAAGAAGAACCATCAACAGGGATATTGAAGATCTTTGTAAGGCAGGGATTCCCATCAGGACGGCTCAGGGCGCCAGCGGCGGTATCAGTATTATGGATGGATACCGTATGGACAGGACCATATTGACCTCCAAGGATATGCAGATGATCCTCGCGGGGCTTCGGAGTCTGGACAGTGTAAGCGGAAGCAGGTATTATGGACAACTGATGGAAAAGCTGCAGACAGGATCGTCGGAGTTTATCAGCGGCAGGGATTCCATGTTGATCGACTTGTCGTCCTGGTACAAGGGCTCTCTGGCACCGAAGATTGAGGTCATTCAGAGCGCGATTGAAAACAGACACTTTCTGACATTTAAGTATTATGCGCCTGCAGGAGAAAGCCGGCGTTGTATTGAACCATACTACCTAGTGTTTCAGTGGTCAAGCTGGTATGTATGGGGATGGTGCAGGGACAGAAAGGATTATCGGCTGTTTAAGCTAAACCGTATGGATCAGATGGCGGAATCCGACCAGAGTTTTGTAAGCANAAATGCNCCCATACCGGATCTGTCCAATGAGAAAATCTTTCCGGGCGGCATCAAGGTAAAGGCGCTGTTTGCGCCTGATGTGAAATGGAGGCTGGTGGAAGAATTNGGTCCTCACTGTTTTACNGAGGCTGAGGACGGAAGACTNCTTTTTTCCGCNGACTATACGGATAGGNAGAATCTTNTCACNTGGCTTCTGACGTTTGGCTCAAAGGCGGAGGTATTGGAACCGAAAGATGTCCGCAATGCAATCAGGAGTATTGCGGAAGAAACAATCAAATTATATAAGGAGGATCAAGATGAGTGAGAATGTGAGCTGCTGTGGGGCCGATTGCGGCGCCTGCAGTCTATATGGAAATNTATGCACAGGCTGTAATNAAGCAAGTGGGAGNGTANTCCATGCGCCGGAGGGGAAGGAGNGCNNGATNTANCATTGCAGTAAGATACAACAGGGATTTGCTTCCTGTGGAGAGTGTAAGAACCTTCCCTGTGGGATCATTTTTGGGACACGTGATCCGAATCTGTCGGAAGAAGAGTTTATGAAGACAGTGGAAGACCGCGTGAACCGGCTAAAGGGAGGCTCTGGGAATGGCGTTTGATTATAAGAAGGAATACAAAGAATTTTATCTGCCGAAAGCAAAACCTGAAATCGTGACGGTGCCAAAGATGAATTTTCTGGCGGTACGCGGCAGCGGCGATCCAAATACGGAAGGCGGAGAGTATAAAGCTTCTATTGGGCTTTTGTACGGGATTGCATTTACGATCAAGATGAGTAAGAAGGGCGACCACCGGATAGAAGGATATTTTGATTATGTCGTACCGCCGTTGGAAGGGTTCTGGTGGCAGGAAAGCAAATATTGTGCCTGCGGCCCAAATTCACAGGTGGCGGAAAGGAGCAGTTTTTCAGTTGGAATTGATTACAGCCGTAAGGACAGCTTCCAATGGATCTCGGTTATTCGTCTGCCGGATTTTGTGACCAAAGAGGATTTTAACTGGGCCGTGGAAGAAGCGTCAAGAAAGAAGGCAACGGATTTCTCTAAAGTGGAATTCCTGACATATGAGGAAGGTCTTTGCGTACAGTGTATGCATATCGGNGCNTATGATGATGAACCGGCAACCATAGAAGGGATGCATCNNTTTATGGAAGAACAGGGATATNCANTNGATATNACAGACCAGAGATATCATCATGAAATNTATNTNAGCGATGCGCGCAGGGTGGCTCCGGAAAGGCTGAAAACGGTGATCCGGCATCCGATAAGGAGAGTATAAAAGTATGGAATATATAAGAGTTACAAAGGAAAATCTGGAAAAGGAGCACATCTGCTGTGCCATTTCCAACAATAAAGACATTCAGGTATCATCAAAGAAGGCATGGTTGTCAGAGCGGTTTGAGGAAGGACTTGTCTTTCTTAAAAGTGTAGAACGGGGAAAGTGCTTCATAGAGTATATTCCTGCAGANAATGCATGGGTCCCGATNATNGCNNAGGGNTATATGTANATTGACTGNCTTTGGGTTTCCGGGTCCCTGAANGGGCACGGATATTCCAACGATCTGTTGGAAACATGNATCNAGGACAGCAAAGAAAAGGGAAAGAGGGGGCTATGCATCTTATCTTCNGCGAAGAAAAGGGCGTTTTTGGCAGACCCTAAGTTCTTGGAATATAAAGGGTTTTCCGTGAGCGATGAATCAGATAACGGAATCCAGCTATGGTTCCTGCCGTTTGAGAAAAATGCGGAGCAGCCAAGGTTTAAGGAATGTGCGAAGCATCCGGGAACAGAGGAGAAAGGTTATGTGCTGTACTATACGAATCAGTGTCCGTTCCCGGCAAAATATGTACCGTTGATAGAAAAAATCGCGCAGGAAAAGGAAGTACCATTTCATTCCATTCATATTGAGGACAGGGAGACCGCGCAAAACGTACCTACACCGGTTACCAATTACGCATTGTTCTTAGACGGGAAATATGTATCTAATGAGATTTTGTCAGAGAAGAAGTTTTTGAAGATGATAAAAAACGAATAAATTCGTTTTGCAAATATTGTGCCTGCGGCAGCATACAACAAAAAGCTTTTGCTTTTCGTTGTCGAGAATTTGCAGGTAATGAAAAGGCATGGTGATTAATATGGGTAAGGATCAGAATAAGAAGATGATGGAATATGTGATGGATCAATTGTCAGATCTGCCGGGAGTGAGGAATATCCCTATAATGGGCGGATATATCTTTTACTACAATGAAAGAATTTTCGGCGGCATATACGGCTCGGGCGAGCTGTTGATCAAAATCACGGAAACAAGTAAGAAATACATGCCGGACAGTGAGCCGGAGCTGCCCTATGAGGGAACGAAGGAGATGCTTCCCTGTACGATTATAGAAGACCGGGAGAAACTGCAGATCATGGTGAAGGAGATGTGGGCGGAGCTTCCGGAAAGGAAGAAGAAAAAAGTTTCTCTCAAATAGCCTGTGTTATCCCGCATAAGATTCACTTATACAACCCCTCCAAAAAAAATAAATTGTTTTAATCGATATAAAATTATATAATAGACTAAAGAAAGCATATGGTAGGAAAACTTACACGGGTAAAAGAGATTGCTGCTTATTAAAAAAGAAGCAGGATGTAAGGATAATGAAATGGAGGATTTTCGGAATGGATGAAACAAGAAAGAAACCTATTATTAATTTAACATTGTCGGCTATGTTTATGGCGTTGGGGCTGGTATTGCCGTTCCTGACCGGACAGATCAAGCAGATTGGCAGCATGCTTCTGCCCATGCACATTCCCGTTTTTTTGTGCGGCTTGATCTGCGGCTGGCAGTATGGTCTTATTGTCGGGTTTATAGTGCCGCTTCTGCGCTCCATGGTGTTTGGAATGCCGATTCTTTTCCCGACGGGAATTGCCATGGCGTTTGAGCTTGCCACATATGGAGCGGTGATCGGCTGGCTGTATTCCCATTCCCGTTGGCAGTGCGTCATTGCATTATATCGCTGTATGATCGCAGCAATGCTGGCAGGACGTCTGGTATGGGGAGTTGTTCAGGTAGTGCTGCTTGGCATTAACGGCAATGGTTTTACATGGCAGATGTTTATCGCCGGTGCGTTTTTGAATGCGGTTCCGGGGATCATCCTGCAGCTTATTCTGATTCCGACGATTATGGTTGCGTTGAACCGTACCGGTCTTGTGCGGTTCGGCAGAAATAAAGCTTTACTGCAAAATGCGGGGGACTGAAGTATGGAAGAAGGGAAAACTGCATGCTCTGCCATATTACAGCAGATCCGCGGCCATCATAAAAAGCCGCTGCTGGTTGCCATTGATGGAAGATGCGGCGCGGGGAAGACCTCATTAGCCGCCTTACTGCAGGAAGAAATCGGATGTAATGTAATCCATATGGATCATTTTTTCTTACAGCCCGGACAGCGTACAAAAGAGCGTATGCAGGAACCGGGCGGCAATGTGGATTATGAAAGGTTTCTTAAGGAAGTTATGACGCCCCTTAGTCAGGGAAAAGCGTTTTCCTATCAGCAGTTTGACTGTAAAAAGATGGAACTGTCATCCCTGATTCAGATGAAACCAAAGGATGTCACGATTGTGGAAGGTTCCTATAGCTGTCATCCTTTTTTATGGGATTTTTATGATCTGCGGGTTTTTCTGAGTATTGAACCTGAGGAGCAGATCCGGCGTATCCGCAGCCGGAATGGAAGCGAAGCGGTCTCTCATTTTCGTGACCGTTGGATTCCTTTGGAGGAACGGTATTTCAGCGCTTACCGGATACAGGAACGCTGTGATCTGGTGTTGGAAATGTAATGACAGACTTCCTTTTGGGATTTTATAGATTATAAGTCAAGCTTCATATAAATTGATGTAGTCATAGGACTATCATTATAACTTGGTATTTCATAAAAACCAATGGTTTCATACATATTAATCGCGCTCTTCAAAAACGGCAGTGTATCTAATAACATATGAGAATATCCGATGTCTTTTGCATCTTTGATGATTTGTTGAACCAGTTTGCTGCCTATATGTTTTCCTCTAAAAGCAGGCCTGACATAAAGCCGTTTCATCTCACAATTCCATTCGTCTATTTTTCTCAGTCCGATACATCCCGCCAATTCTCTATTATAAAATGCAATATACAATCTGCCATCCGGTAAACCATACTTTATGTCCAAATGTTCTAATTCTTTATCATAATTCTGAAGTTCAAGATATTTTTGAAATGAACTATCCCCTGCAATCAGCATTTTTGTATATTCAGAAAATAATATGCGTATTTCATTTGGAAAATCATATGCAGGTATGATCTTGAGTTCCATGATAATCCTCCTCTGATAATGATGTCATTATAATCTATTTTTAGTTGATATACAATTCTGAAATAGGTAATTGCGAAACTCAATTTTTGCATATTTTCGTTCCGCAATTCTGTTCAAGGGGTTTACATAACTCAAAGTTTGGAAATATATGTTCCAAAAATGATTTCATTTATGATTTTTTTGGAACATATATTTTCAAACAAAGAGTTATGTAAGCCGGACTTAACTCTTTCACAATTATCTATACAATTCTGAAAAAGAGAGATGAATGATCCTGTTTTGCAATCATCAAAAGAGTATGAAAGAAGGAAAAAAGGCAATACTAATCTAAGTAATATGCTGTTACTGAGAAGTGCAGGCAGAGAGAAAGGGTTAGTATTATGTGGGGGATTTTGATCGCAATCTTGTCCGGAGCCCTGATGAGCGTGCAGGGCATTTTTAATACGCAGGTGACGAAGGCTTCCGGTATCTGGGCGGCGGCAGCTTATGTACAGGCTTCCGCGCTTGTTGTATGTCTGGCGGCATGGCTTTTTATGGAGCGCGGGCCATTGGGTGACGTGGTTAAAGTGCAGCCCAAATATATGCTCCTTGGGGGTGCGATCGGCGCATTTATCACGATTACGGTAATTAAAAGCATGGATGCGCTGGGACCGGCAAGAGCGGTTATGATTATTGTCATTTCTCAGCTTCTGGTTGCCTATATCATCGAACTTCTGGGGATATTCCAGGTGGAGAAGCAGCCGCTGGAGCTTCGTAAGGTCATCGGGATCATCGTCGCAATCGTGGGATGCGTGTTATTTAAATGGGATTAAAATATTTAATGAAATCTTAACAAAATCACTCTTGTAATTTTATGCAACATAGCATAGAATAAAACTAGTCTGAAAGGTCTCCTTGCGGGTGTCAGATACACCGGAAAGGAGATTTTATGAAAATGAAATATATGATCATGGTGATGATGGCATCGCTTCAGATAGCTTTTTTGTCGTCGTGCGCAGCACCATCGCCGCAGGTGGCGCTTCAGGACGCTGTTTCGGGACAGGTTTTGCAGGAACAGCAGACTGTGGATTCGGAAAGAAGTGATGCTGTGGCGGAGGAACCACAGGAGGAGGTTTATATCCATGTCTGCGGTGCGGTCAGGTCGCCGGGTGTTTATGCCCTGCCGGCAGGCAGCAGGCTCTATGAAGCAATAGAGGCGGCAGGCGGGTTTTTGCCGGAGGCTTGTCAGGATTATTGCAATCTGGCGCTGACAGTCAGTGACGGTATGCAGTATCAGATCCCGACGGAAGATGAGGCGCTTTCCGGTGAATTTCCAAACGCCGGACAGGAGGAGCGGTCGTCCTATGACGCCCAGGGACTTCTGGATATCAATCTTGCTACCGCAGCAGAGTTGATGGAGCTTCCGGGGATCGGGCAGACCCGTGCGGATGCGATCATTACATATCGTGAGGATCACGGCGCATTTGCCTGTAAAGAGGATCTTATGCAGGTGACGGGGATCAAGGGCGCTACATATGAGAAGATTGAGAGTTATATCACGGTGCGCTGACATGTTATATTTTAAATAAGGATTGGTTCACATAGAGATGAGTAAGAGAATATTGGTCGTAGATGATGAGAAGCTGATTGTAAAAGGGATCCGGTATAGTCTGGAACAGGACGAGATGCAGGTGGATGTGGCATATGATGGGGAAGAAGCGTTAGAAAAGATCAAGGCAAATCAATATAGTCTGATTTTATTGGATCTGATGCTTCCAAAGCTTTCCGGCACGGAGGTGTGCCAGCAGGTCAGGGAGTTTTCCGATGTGCCGATTGTGATGCTGACGGCAAAGGGTGATGACATGGATAAGATCATGGGATTGGAAAACGGAGCTGACGATTATATTACCAAGCCGTTTAATATCCTGGAGGTCAAGGCACGCATCAAGGGGATTATCAGAAGATATGAAAACGCCGCGCGTAAAAATGCAAAGCCGGTTTCCCATATCATTGAAAACGGAGAATTGATGATCGATCTGGATAACCGCCGTCTGATGATCGGGCAAAGAGAGATCAATCTGACAACCAGAGAATTTGAATTATTAGAACTCTTTGTAACCAATCCGGGTAAAGTATATAACAGAGACAGTCTGCTGAAGCTTGTCTGGGGCGCGGATTATCCCGGAGATGTGCGGACGGTGGATGTCCATGTGCGGCGTCTGAGGGAAAAGATAGAGGACAATCCTAGCGAACCTAAGTTCGTTCAGACAAAGTGGGGGGTTGGATACTATTATAAGGGGTAAGCTTGCTTTTATCCGAAGTTTTAAGCTTCGTATATTTCTTATTATCATTTTAACAGGATTGTTTGGCAGCGCAATGATGTGGCGCGGTATTCTTAATCATTATGAAGAGGAAAATATTAATACGCGTACCAGTGAGGTTGTTAATCAGATGCGTATTGTTGCCAATCATCTGATATCCTATCATTATCTACAGGATAATTCTTCAGAAATCATTAATGCGGAATTGTCACAGCTTTCTACGATCTACGACGGAAGGATACTTGTTGTAGATCAGAATTTTCGTATTATCAAGGATACCTATGGACTTAGTGAAGGCAGGTATATGATCGCCAAGGAAGTGATTGATGGTTCCGGTGGCAAGACAGTAACCAATTATGATGCCAACAATCATTTTATTGAGGTCGTCGTTCCGATCTTTGGCACTGCGGAGGGTGAAGGGGACTCTGGTGCAGAGGGAGTGATCCTGACCAGCGTCTCTACGGAAAGCTTTACGCAGAATTATGCGACGATCTACCGTCAGGCGAGAGTGCTGGAGACAGTGATCATGATCTGCACCATCGGTATCGCGATTTTTATATCAGTGATCATTACACGGCCCTTTGACGAGGTGGTTAAGGCTGCCAATGAGGCGGTTACCTTCGATGAGGTGATACCTGCGGTTCCGGATTATATCGAGACTCAGCAGATGGTGGAAGCCTTTAATAAGATGCGTGCCAGAGCGAAGGCGCTGGATGATTCGCGGCAGGAATTCGTCAGTAATGTATCGCATGAATTAAAGACACCGCTCACTTCCATGAAGGTTCTCGCGGACTCCCTGAATATGCAGGAGGACGTACCGGTGGAGATGTATCGTGAGTTCATGCATGACATTACGGAGGAGATTGACCGGGAAAATAAGATTATCACAGATCTGCTTTCTCTTGTGAAGATGGAAAAAGGTGCGTCCGGCATGAATTTTGAAAGCTGCAAGATCAATGCGATGCTGGAGCTGATCATAAAGCGTTTGGGACCGATCGCAAGGAAGCAGGAGGTAGATCTGATCTTTGAGAGCGAGCGGGAGGTTACGGCGGATGTGGATGAGGTGAAACTGACGCTTGCATTGACCAATCTGATTGAAAACGGTATCAAATATAACCGCCATCCGGGCTGGGTGAAGATCATACTGGATGCGGATCATCAGTATATGACAGTTGAGGTGAGGGATTCGGGAATCGGGATCGCAGAGGCGGATATCGATCATATATTTGAGAGATTTTATCGGGTGGACAAATCACATTCCAATGAGATAGACGGTAACGGTCTGGGGCTTGCCATTGTAAAAAGAACGATACAATATCATCGCGGATCGATTACGGTGGATAGTGTGATGGGAGAGGGAACCAGCTTTTTGGTGAAGATACCATTGAGTTTTATCTCTGTAGATTGATTTTAACAGGAATTTCCGTTAGGTTTACGGTTTGGGAGCAATGCAGGGAAGAAAGAGGGGCAAAAAAGTGCGCTTTATAAAAAGAAAGAAGATAAAAGGATATGGGAGCGATATGGCTGCTGCTTTGCTGTATTTGTTTGTTATTGCATTCCTATTATCCTGCAGCAGGACGGGGCATGCAGAAGGGCAGCATGGAGCTTCGATATCTTCCTCCGAAATACAGCTTTATTATCTGAACAAAGATGAAAATGCCCTGATCAGCCAGCCCTATACAATGGAGGCGGAAGATCAGAGCGGGCAGATACGGGAGCTGCTGGAGAAAATGCAGGCGATTCCGGAAAGCATTGATATAAAAGCGCCGATGCATCTGGGATTTCAGACAGTTTCTTATCAACTGGAGGGGACGCAGATCGTTCTGGAAGTGGATGAAGCCTATAAGCAGCTGACGCCCTCCACGGAGATACTGGCGCGGGCGGCGATGGTAAGGACATTGACGCAGATCAAGGGGATCGACGGCGTTAGTTTTCTGGTGGGAGGGGATCCCCTGACGGATCTGGCAGGGAAGCCGGTTGGCGTAATGACGGCGGATATGTTTATTGATAATCAGGGATCGGAGATCAATGCTTACGAACAGGCCAATATTATATTATATTTTGCAAATGAAGAGGGAAATGCATTGCTCAAGGTCAACCGGCTGGTCATATATAACAGTAATATAGCGATTGAAAGGGTTGTGGTAGATCAGCTGATCGCGGGACCGAGCAATACGGAATCTTATCCGACGATCAATCCCGCGGCAAAGATCAATTCGGTTACGATTACCGATGGCACATGTTATGTGAATCTGGACAGTTCGTTTTTGACGCAGCCTTATAATGTCACATCAGAGGTGACGATCTATTCCATCGTAAATTCCCTGGCGGAGCTGAGCAGTGTTAATAAAGTCCAGCTTCTGATAGATGGGGAAACAGCGGTGCAGTATCGTGATAATATCAGTTTTGAGAATACGTTCACACGGAATCTTGATCTGATAGAATAAATTAGAAAATCTGGGGGAAAGGCAGGGAAAAGATGATGCGAAGGCCGCTATGCGCAGCCTCTCTTGTCTGTATCGCCCTGATCTTTTGGTGGCTCTGTATTAAGGGACCGCCGGAAGTGGATGTATCGGCTTGGACGGATCGTAAGCTTTTGATTGGCGGCACTGTCAGCGGAAAAGAGATCAGGGGAGAGACACAGGTAGTATATCTTAGTAATATCGCATTCTGCGATATGGAATCACCGTTTGGGGAAGATTCCTTTCAATCAATTAATGACGCAGTTGATACATATGGATTAATCTGTTATATGCAGCACGAGGCGCCGCCGATGGGCGCAACGGTTTTACTCACGGGGAAAATGACCGCATACCCTGCGGCGACGAATCCGGGTGAATTTGACCAGAAAAGCTATTATCTGTTACAGGGATACTGCGGAAAAGTATCGGTAACGGAAATTGTCAGCGTTTCGGAAGAATATGATGCTTTCAGAGAGGGACTGTACCGGATCCGCTGCTATCTGTCTTCCGTATTGGATGATGCGCTGGATGAGCGGGATGCTTCGGTGATGCGGGCGATGCTTCTGGGGGAAAAGCTTCAGATGGATCGTGACATTAAAAAGCTCTATCAGACCAATGGGATCGCCCATATTCTGGCAATCAGCGGTCTGCATATCAGCATGATCGGAATTGCGTTGTATCAGCTTCTGAAACGGCTTTCCGTGCCGCTTTATGTATCGGGAGGATTTGCCATGATGGTCATGCTCGCTTATGCCGTTATGACCGGCGCGAGCGCCTCGACGGTCCGGGCGGTGGTTATGTTTGGATTTATGGTCACGGCAGCCTGCGTAAGAAGAAGTTATGATCTGCCTACGGCGCTGTCTGTGTCGGCGCTGTGTACAACGATTTCGGAACCATATGTGCTGTATCAGACGGGATTCTGGCTGTCCTATATGGCGGTTTTCGGTGTGGCAATCCTGTATCCCGCCCTGATGGATGGGATTGAGATTAAAAATAAAAGACTGCGTACTCTCTGCAATGCCGCTATTGGAGGCTTGTGTGTCAATCTTGCGACGCTGCCTGTGCTGCTGTCAAGTTATTATGAATATCCGGTTTATTCCATATTCCTGAATCTGCTGGTGATTCCGCTGATGAGCCTGCTGCTTCCGGCAGGGATATTTACGGTTATGGCAGGCTGTATCTTTCTGCCTTTGGGAAAGGCTGTGGGAATGATCGTTCATGTGATCCTGCGGGTCTATGAATGGCTCTGCAGCGCAGCCGTGAATCTGCCGGGCAGAAGCTGGATCGCCGGTGCGCCCGGAGCTTTAAAGATCATAATGTTTTATGGCATTTTGATCTTAGTCGCGCTGTCGGGGAAAAAGGTTGGAAGAAAGAGGCTTCGCCGGATGCAGGTGTATGTCCGGTTTCTGTTGATCGCTGTTGCGGTCCTGATGATGGGACTGCGGGCGGAAGAGGGGCTTCGCATAACGCTGCTTGATGTGGGGCAGGGTGACGGGATCTGCATCCGCGCAGAGGGGATCGTCTGCATGCTCGATGGCGGAAGCTCTTCAAAAAGCCATTTGGCGGAATATCAGCTCATGCCGTTTTTAAAACATGAGGGGATCAGTGAAATTGATTATTGGCTGATCACGCATCCGGATCAGGATCATTGCAGCGGATATCAGGAAATGATGGAGATGGGGAAGGGAAATGCGATTACCGTACATACACTTGTGCTTCCGGATGCATATGGCATCAGGGAAAGCTGTGCGGAGCTGATCTCACTGGCAGAGGAAAATGGCGTTCAGGTGCTGCTATTGTCAAGCGGCGAGTATCTTCAGGCAGGAAAGCTTAAGCTTACGGTATTGCATCCAAAAGAAGGATACCGGACGGAGGATGTCAATGAAAGTTCGCTGGTTGTTTCTGTAGAATATGAGGATTTCTGCGGGGTCTTTACCGGGGACGCCACGGCGGAAAGCGAGCGGGAAGTCATACGATATTGGGAGGAATATGGATGCCGTCAGGTGCAGCTGCTAAAGGTCGGACATCATGGATCCTCGACCTCCACTTCGGAAGCCTTTCTGGAATATTGCAGTCCGCTGGCAGCCGTGATCTCCTGCGGGCGGAATAACCGTTACGGGCATCCCCATGAAGAGGTTGTAGAACGGCTGAAACAATATGGCTGTATGATATACCGGACAGATGAGAGTGGGGCGGTAAGCGTGTATGTCAGGGATGGGAAGATGTGGATAGAGGGATATATCGGATTTTAAGTTTTCCCATCGGGGTAATCGCTGTAAAGCGGTTTCGGCGTTGCAGGCTCTAAGGAAGCGTTGATTTATTCTGTACTTCCTTGGATTTTGCCTGCCCGGCTGTAGGATATCCGTTTCCTTGCAAATCAGTTGTCTGGGTGCACTGCTGCTCCTGATCGGTTTTTCCGTTTGGTCTGCTGCTTTCCCAAACGCCCTTTGGGATAGTATTGATTGGTTTTTTGTATTCTGCGGCTTTCATATTAATCCTCCATGTCAGAGCAGCTTGCGCGATGACACCTCGTTTCCAAGCTGTTTTTTATAATTTTTTTAAATTAAATTTTAGGGATACGTTGAATCACTCAAGGCTTCCCCGGATATTTTATGTTCATAGTATCTCATATTTAAAAATATTTATGCAGCGTGGAATTTATAAAGACGGCATGGTTTTAGTTGAGAAAAAGCAATTTTTGTGATAGTATCATACACGAAAGCGGATCGTAGTCAAATGATGGGAGACTTGTAATACGACATCATCGAGGAACAGGAGCTTAGCTGCGATGAAAACAGTTTGTCAGGTATGTATGCATCACTGCGCGCTGGAACCCNGACAGACGGGAATGTGCAGAGCCAGAAAAAACGAGGGCGGAAAGATNATCTGCGAAAATTACGGCCGGATCACGTCCATAGCACTGGATCCCATTGAAAAGAAGCCTCTTTATGAGTTCCATCCGGGAAGCATGATACTGTCTGTAGGAAGCTATGGCTGTAACNTAAGATGTCCTTTCTGCCAGAATCACGAGATCTCCATGACGGATGGAAGGANCCCTGAAGCGGAGTATATCTCTCCCATACAGCTCGCNGATNTGGCGCTGACATGGAAGGAACAGAAAAAGGCGGGNAACATCGGCGTAGCCTACACCTATAATGAACCCTTGGTGGGNTGGGAGTTTGTCCGTGATACNGCCAGNCTGGTGAAGGAATACGGCATGCAGAATGTNCTTGTGACAAACGGCACCGCTGCNCNTGCGGTGCTTGAGGAGCTATTGCCTTGGATAGATGCCATGAACATTGACTTAAAGGGCTTTCGCGAGGAGTACTACCGGAAGCTTGGNGGGGANNTNGAGACGGTCAAGGCGTTTATCGNCAGGGCGGTGGAAAGCTGTCATGTGGAACTGACCACGCTGATCGTGCCGGGGGANAANGATTCNCNTGAAGATATGGANGCGCAGGCNAAATGGATCTCCGGCTTAAGTCCGTCCATCCCTCTTCATATCACCCGCTTTTTTCCCTGTTACCGCATGAGGGACAGGGAAGCTACGGACGTGGAGCAGCTTTACCGCCTTGCCGGGACGGCAAAGAGGTATCTGGAAAAGGTATACGTGGGGAACGTGTGACCGGACAAAAAAGAGATTCTTTTTCCTAAGCTCTCCAAGGTCTGGTTTTTCCAAGCCATCCCATCTCTGCCCAGTATTTTGCGTCAAGATAGTCAGGATTGTCTTCGTGCAATGATTTCTGCAACATGCGGCAGAAAAGAAATTTTATCCTTGTAATTGCATTTACCTTTGGAGGTTTTTCATAATTGATATGAAAAATTTTATCTGATAAACGACTTATTTTTTTCGTAAGCTCCAAGCGCTTTTTTTCTGCAAGCCTTTCCCAGACAACATCGCTCATAAGTTGTCCTGTAAANACNGTGATTTTGGAAATGCCCCACCATGAAAGACTGTGTTTTATGTCTTTCGCTGTGGATTTTGCTCCTGCNCCGAGACATTGCGTAATGATAACTGCACGCTTTGTAAACATTTCAGGAGCAGGGCGGTGCGGCATCCATAAATATGCAAGATGGTCAAGCAGCGCTTTCATGGAACCTGTTGCGTGCATCACATAAGCGGGACTGGTCATGACAATCAAATCGGATTCTAATAGCGACGATACAATTTTTTGTATGTACTCCGNATCTTTGCATGTATGTTCGCCTTTCAACATACAATTTATACAGCCTGAGCAGAAAGCCGGACAGTCCTTTGGAAGATAAAATTCCCTGATATCCGAATTTTNCCGGAACTGTTTCANAAAAATTTCTTTTAAACGATAGGTTANACCTTGTTTTTCTGTTCCGTTTATCACTGTTATTTTCATAAGCTAGACCTCCAAAATGTCATGTAATACCGCTTTATGAAATGCTTTCCGTTCTTCCGGAACGGTCAAGTCTATCCCATAAAGCTGCATAATTACTTTATGGCGCAAAAAAGCCTGCTGCATCGCAGTAATCAGATAAAATGTCTTGCGTTTAAGCGTTTCTTCGTCCCAATCCGGGCGGCAGGCGGACATAAGCGGAAGATAAGCAAGGTATGTCCTATGCGTATTGTCGTTTTCTTTTGGCATATGCATATCTGAAAGAACAGAAATTTTTGACACGGCATAGTGTTCAAATAAAAAGGTAAACGTCATGTCTCCAAGATACGCAAGTTTTTCAAAAGGATTTAGTTTTTCTGTGTTTTCCCGGATGGTTTGGAAATTATCAATAATACCGCTTACAATTCGTTCTACGCATAATTCTATGAGTTTGTCTTTGCTCCCAAAATGATAATTCACAAGCCCTAAACCAACATTTGCTTTTTTGCATATCTCCCGTACAGTAATGCTATCCATTTGCCCGCCTTTTTCATTAATGAGCCCGATCGTGGCTTGAATGATGAGTTCTTTATGATCCATAGCGCTCCTCCTGAACAATGTTCAATTATATTATACTGAACAATGTTCAGAAAGTCAATAGGGGATAAAATTGTCAAATAGTCTTTGCCTGTATAAACTTATTGATGTATAATATTTGAAAAGCACAGAGTCAGGCGAACCCTAAAATCTAAAGGATTTGCGTGGCTTTGACCGGAGACAGAAAATCTTCTTAGGGATACTGTGTCTTTAAAGATATTTCAGAAAAGGCAGGGATGATTATGGGCGGTAATCAGGCTGATATGAAACAAAATATTGAAGCGATCAGGGAAAAAATGGAGAAGGCGGCGCAGTCTGCCGGCAGAAGACCGGAAGAGATCCTGCTTCTTGCCGCATCCAAGACGCGTTCTATAGAAGAAGTAAAAGAGAGCGCGCGCTTTGCGATCGATCTGTTTGGGGAGAATCATGTGCAGGAGCTGGTTGAGAAAAAAGACGCGGATGCGTATCTGGGGAAACCGGTGCATCTGATCGGGCATCTTCAGACCAATAAGATCAAATATGTATTGGGAAGGGCGGAGCTGATCCAGAGTATGGACAGCGAGCATCTGCTGACTGCATTGGAGANAGNCGCNGCCAAGCGGGNTNTGGTGNANGATGTCNTGATCGAGGTCAATATCGGTGCGGAGGAAAGCAAGACGGGACTGGCGGCTGATAATTTGTGGAGGATGCTGGAGCTTTCCGCAGCACAGCCGCATATCAGAGTGAAAGGTCTGATGACGATCCCGCCTGCGGATACTTCGGATCTGGAAAACCGTAAATATTTTGAGAAGACGAGGCTGCTGTTTGAAAAAGCGAAGGATTTAAAATATGATAATGTTTCCATGGAGATCCTTTCGATGGGGATGAGTCAGGACTATGAAAACGCCATTCTGGAAGGAAGCACGATGATCCGGGTAGGCTCCCTCATATATGGGGCGAGAAAATATACATGATGAAAAACAGAAGCTTTGCAGGGGTTGAAGCGGAAGGAAGGGTCAAGGTTATATCAGTGGAGATAAAAAGTATCAATGACGTCAAGCAGCATCTGGAAAAGCTGCTGCAGGAGATCAAAGACGGAAATCCGAAGCAGGCATATCTGTTATATGGGGAAGAAGAATATTTGAAGCGTCAGTACAAAGACAAGTTTCTGCAGGCGTTGACAGATCCGGAGGATACGATGAATTTTCATCGGTTTGAAGGAAATAAGATCAATGCAGATGAAGTGATTTCACTGGCAGATACGATGCCGTTTTTGGCGGATCGAAGAACGATATTGATTATAGATTCCGGATGGTTTAAGTCGTCCTGTGAGGAAATGGCGGAATATCTAAAGCATCCTTCCGAAACGGTGCATTTCCTTTTTGTGGAGAGGGAACTGGATAAGCGCGGCAAAATGTACAAGACCGTAAGTAAGGAAGGCATAGATATTGATTTTAAGGAGCTGGATAAGCTGTCGGTCCACCGCTGGATGGCGGGGCTGGCAGCGGGAGAGGGAAAGAAGATCTCCGCCGGTGCGGCAGAACTGCTGACGCAGCGTGCTGGGCTTGACCTATGGACGATCCGCAATGAAATGGAGAAGCTGTTAAGCTATGCGCAGGACAGGAATCAGATCGTGGAGGCGGATGTAGAGGCTTTGACGGCGCGCAGTCTGGAAGACAGGGTTTTTGAAATGGTCGAGGCGATCGTCGGGAAGCAGCAGAAGAAAGCATTGCAGCTCTATTATGATCTGCTTGCATTGCAGAAAAGACCGAATGAAGTTTTGAATCTGCTGATAAGACAATTTAATAATATGATGCAGGCAAAGGAGTTGAAAATCAAGGGGTATGATAAGGGCGGCATTGCCAGAAAGATGAATCTGCCTGCCAATCAGACGTTTCTTGCGGATAAATATCCTCGTCAGGCGGCAGGATACAGCGTAGAAGATCTGAAAAGGATAGTGACGGACTGCGTGGAGACTGAAGCGGCGATCAAGTCGGGACGGATCGCGGATAAGCTGGGAGTGGAGCTGCTGATCGTAAGATACAGCACAGAATATGAGCAGGGGCGCTGACGCATCCCTGCCCATGCCTCGAGGTGATAAGATTTGATGTTTTGTATCAGGTAAGCTCCTATAAAGCTTTACCATCTTCAGTATAGCAGATAAATTCCCAATTTGATAAAAATTGAGCGAATATGCGTAAATTTGACGTGAAACATGTAAAAAGGGCTTTTGCGGGCTCTTTTTTATTTGCTGAAAAACATTGAGAGAAAAAAACTCGGCATTGAAGAAAAAAACCTCATTTTATGTAAACCATATGATATAATAAAAAGTACGTCGTAAAATTTTGTTTCGGTATGATCAATGCGGCTTTTCATCCTCCGTATCTGTTATGCGCTATCTCCGCTTTTCCATTATGACCGTTTTATTGTACATGAAAAGCAGTACNATAAAAATACAGTAAGGAAATGCTGTATGAAANAATGAAAACAGGGGAGGATGAAAANAATNTACNAAGGGGTAANGATGAATGAAGTGGTGAAAGGGCTGGAGAAAAAGGCAGGAACGGTTTTGTTTACTGTNTTGATCATATTTTTNCTGGTGACANTGCTTCCCATAAGTGCGTCTGGCAGCAGCGCAGGGATGACGGANGAAGAATCGTATCATGATTTGGAATTATGTTTTCTGGAGGTTCTGGATATGAGGCTGCGGGAATACGGATATTCTGATCCGGGACTTACATTAAACAGTATTATCTATGCAGATGGCAGCCGTTGTTATTGTGTGAGGATCCATCATGGAAAAATTACTGCCGCCGGAACGGAGGCAGGGGAAGAATTGCTGCTTCGATTATCGGATATTTCTTTTCCGGCTGATCATTGCAGCATAATTTATGAGATCGTGCCATAAGAGGAACAATAAGGTAAGCANGGCCGATAAAGCAAAAATATCCGATAAGGNAAGCAGTTTTACGATATAAGAGGGTTNGNCAAAGGTAGTAGGANTGNGGCGGTATGACTTGTCTATTAGTGATTCATTTGATATAATATATTGGGTGCAGGATAAAAAAGATATCATGCGGACAGGAGGCAGAGAAGCTGATGGAACCAAAAGCATTTGAGATATATCGGCACTTTAAGGGAAATCTGTATCAGATTATTGCGCTGGCAGAAGAGGAAGGGACCGGCAAAATGCTTGTGGTCTATCAGGGGTTATATGCTCCATTTAAGATATATGCAAGACCGCTGTCCGAATTTTTGGAAAGGCTGGATCGTGTGAAATATCCGAACGCAGCGCAGGAATACCGTTTTGAACGGATGGCGGATACAGAGGCTGTGGGAACATTGCGTGGGGAGAGGAACGAAGAAAGAGCCGCTGCAGTCATACCGTCTGAACGCTTACCGGAAAGTCGGGATGTTGCGGTATTAGAGAAGCTTCCGGATGTGACGGAGACGGCAGGAGGGATCGATCCGAATCTATTGTTATTTTTGGATGCAAGGGAACCGGAGGACAAGCTGGATGCGTTGTTTCGAATCAAAAGCTTTCTTACGCCGGATATGCTGACGGTGATTGAGATGTCGCAGGGAATGGAGCCGCAGGAAGAATGGACCATGGAGGAGCGGTATAAACATATTAAGAATGATATTATCACAAAACAGAAGTATGAACAGAAGCGCATATAATTTTTCGGTTCAACGGCAATGCGATCCCCTCCCGGAGCATTGCTTATGTGCATGGTGAGCGCATATATGCATGAAAGGGGAGGAAAGGGGCAGGCTGCATTATGTTAGGCAAAAATAAGGGTGCTGATAAAGAAGATATTTTGTTGCATGCCGTGAAGCCGTTATTACACTGGTATCGGGATAATAAAAGAACCCTTCCGTGGAGAGAGGATCCTGTACCGTATCATATCTGGATATCCGAGATCATGCTGCAGCAGACTCGCGTAGAGGCTGTAAAGGAATATTACAGACGTTTTCTTGATGAACTTCCGGATATTACTTCATTGGCGGCAGTACAGGAGGAACGTCTTTTAAAGCTTTGGGAGGGATTGGGATATTATAACAGAGCAAGAAACCTGAAGAAGTCTGCCATAATGATCATGGAAAATTATCAGGGAAACATGCCGGATACCTATGAAGACCTGTTAAAGCTGCCGGGGATCGGAGCATATACGGCTGGCGCGATTGCCTCAATCGCTTTTGGGGCGGATGTTCCGGCAGTTGATGGCAATGTCCTGCGGGTGATCACCAGAGTGACGGGCGACGAATCGGATATCAGCGATGATGGCGTCAGGAAGAGAATCTCCGGTGAACTGCTGAAGATCCTTCCGAAGGGCGAGAGCGGTACGTTTAATCAGGCGCTGATGGATCTGGGGGCTATGATATGTATTCCAAACGGACAGCCAAAATGCGATCAATGTCCGTGGAAGGAGCTGTGTATTACCTGCCGGGAAGGGATGACTGACAGGATTCCATATAAACCGCCGAAAAAGCAGAGAACAGTGGAAAAAAAGACAGTGCTTGTGATCCGCTTGAAAGGCGGTGTCCTGCTTCATAAACGACCGGGCAAGGGGCTTTTGGCAGGACTTTATGAACTGCCTTCTATGGAAGGGCATTGTAAAAAAAAGGAAGCGCTGGATTTTGTCAAGGAACTTGGATTTGCACCGATCTACATAGAATCCCTGCCATCGGCGAAGCATATTTTTACTCATAAAGAGTGGCTGATGAAGGCTTATCTTGTCCGGGCGGATGAGCTTTCCGAAACGAAGGATATTACCAAGGCAGATGGACGGTGGCATCTCGTATCGCCGGAAGAGATGGAGAAAGATTATCCGGTTCCTTCCGCATTTTCGGCATATGAAGGGGTTATCCGGCAGCAGTAAAAAATGAGCAATTGTAAAATTACGTTTGAAGAACATTTTACGAAGATATATTTATGCGGTTTACATAACATGATGTTAAAGGTGGATGTAAGATTTTTGAAAGGAGCGTTATCAGAAGATGAAGATATCTGAAATACTTGAAAAAAAACAACCTACCCTGTCCTTTGAGGTATTCCCCCCGAAGACAAGTGATCTCTATGAAAGCGTGGAGAAGGCGACGAATGAGATCGCGGCATTAAAGCCGGACTTTATGAGCGTTACCTATGGCGCAGGAGGCGGAACCAGTCAATATACGACAGCGATTGCATCTAACGTGCTGAAGCATCAGGTGCCGCCCCTGGCGCATCTGACCTGTGTCAATGCAACGGCAGAGAATATCAAAGAGCGTGTCATGGATCTGAAGGAGCACCATATTGAGAATATCCTTGCGCTCAGGGGAGATCTGCCGCAGGGCGTGGAGGATACTTCGGACTGGGAATTTCGTCATGCGGATGCACTGGTGCATGAGATCAGGAAATACGGTGACTTCTGTATCGGCGGCGCATGTTATCCGGAGAAGCATCCGGAGGCAGCCAATATGGCGGAGGACATTGTCAATATGAAGAAGAAGGTAGACGCGGGCTGCGCTTTCCTGACGACGCAGATGTTTTTTGACAACAGCATTTTTTATAATTATATGTATAAGCTGCGTGAAGCCGGAATCAATGTTCCCATCGTTGCCGGGATCATGCCGGTGACCAATGCAAAACAGATGGAAAGGATCTTAAAGCTGTCACAGGCATTTATCCCGCGGAGATTTGTTTCTTTACTGGATAAATTTTCAGACAATCCCGCAGCCATGAAGCAGGCAGGGATTGCTTATGCCACGGATCAGATCATAGATCTTCTGGCGAATGGGATCAATGCGATCCATATTTATACGATGAACAAACCGGACGTCGCAGCGAAGCTGCAGGATAATCTTTCGGAGATCATTCCGTCTTGTAAAAAATGATAACAGCTTTCGTTTTTTTGCAAATCCGTGCCCCTATAGAATTGATTGTTTGGAAAAGTTGTACTGAGTAAAGCAGTGAAAGGCGTAGTAATAAAAACAATGGATGCTCCCGTGATTACTTATGTTCCTCAAAATGGGGATATTGTTATTTTAGAAAAAGAGGTGTACCGTTATCTTGGTTACAGCCCCGGATGGATAGCGGGGATGAATGCGGATAGGGTTAAAGATACGGATATAGTTGGAGATGTGAATGCAGATGATCCCCCTGAATGGGCAGACAGTTCTTTGACGGTTATTCAGGGACATATCCGTGAAGCGGCTGCATCGACGGAAGCTGTAATGCATCCCAAAGCCTGTTACGGACGTTTTCCGATTGAAGTGAAGGGCGATGGGAGGATCCTGCTTCCCTATGGTGAAGTGGTCAGTCATGACCTGACAAGAAACCTTTGCGGCTGTCAGGAGATTTTTTTGTTTGCGGCCACAATCGGGGCGGAATATGACCGTCTGCTTCGCAGAACAAGGCTTACGTCTATGGCAAAAGCGGCTATCTTACAGGCAGCCGGGGCGGCGGCAGTGGAAAGTCTGTGCAATCAGTTAAATGATGATCTTAGGAAGGATGCTGAAGCCGGAGGATATAAGACGCATCCGCGATACAGTCCGGGCTATGGGGATTATGCGCTGGAGAACCAGAAAGGGATTTTTGCCGTATTGCAGCCATCAAGATATATCGGACTTTCCTTAATGGATACGTTGATTATGGCGCCGGAGAAGTCAGTGACGGCGGTGATTGGGCTGGAGAAACGCTGATAAACGTGTCTTTAAAGAACGCTATATTTCGGAAATTGGAGGAAATCATTTATGAATACTCATTCTGCAGAAGAACGGGATATCCGCATCAAAGAGTGTTTCGCTATCCTGCATCTGGAACAGACGAAGGATCTGGCGGTGATCAGAAAAGCTTACCATGAACTTCTGACGTCAGTGAATCCGGAAGACGACCCGGAAGGCTTCAAACGTCTCAGGGCAGCTTATGAGGAGGCGGCAGCCTATGCTGATACGCCGGATGAAGCGGATGAAAAAAACAGCATATCCCGTTCAGGTCTGGAAGAAGATAGTGCAGTCGGTCGTTTTATGATAAAGTTTGATCAGATCTATGCGTCTATCTCAAGAAGGATTGATCCGAAGGAATGGGAGACGCTGCTGGCGGATCCCGTGATCGATTCTCTTGACGAGGGAGAAGCCGTTAAATGGTGCCTGTTTGAGGAGCTTTCAAAGAAATTCCGTCTCCCTGCCGCAATCTGGCAGATGTTGGATCATACCTTCCTGATCCGGGAAAACAGACGGGAATTTGAGGAACATCTTCCCGCGGGCTTTGTGGATCATATGGTGAAGAAGCTTGAGGATAAGGAAGGGGTTTCGGATTTCTGGTTTGAAGCGTTGGAAGGCGCGGAAGGTGCAGATTATGATGGATTTATGTGGGATTATAATGAGTATGCCAATCAGGTGGCGGAGCATGCGCTGGAGGATTTAACAAAGAGGCGGGAGAAACTGGAGCGTCTTGAATCATACAAGATAGGGTATCCTTGGCTGGAGTTTGAATGGGCAAAGCTCTGGCAGAAGGANGGGAAAAATGNGGAGGCGCTGAAACAGTATCANCAGCTGATCCGGCGATATCCGGATAGTGAGGCAATACAGATACAAGGTGCAACAGGCTTGTACGGACTGGGGCAGTCCGGGGAAGCCGAGGAGATCTTTGACAAATACTTGAAATCAGATCATTTTGCAGGTGAATATTACCGTTTTAAAGCTCTTTTTGGAATGGCGCAGATCCGCAGGGATCAGGAGGATTGGAAGGAGGCGCGCAGGCTGGCGGCAAAGGCGAGAGGACTCAGAAACGTGGAGGAGCTGACAAAGCTTCTGGAGGAAGTGCTGCCAAAAGCCATTGAGGAATATGAAAAGGACGCCGATCATCTGTCGGCGGAGGATGTAAAAGAGCTTGGATGGAGTTATGTTCAGGCAGAAAGGAGTAAGGATGGGCAGGCGTTTTTTGCGGCGCATCCGGAGTATTGTCAGCATGCTGCATGGTGGCATAGACTTTCCGCTTCCATGCATTATCTGAATCAGGAATATCATGAGACGATCCGGGAAACGGAGAGCTGGCGGGAATGTCTGGAAGAAGAGAAACCGGAGGACGCTGAAAAGCAGATGGTAGATATATGCCGTATGGAGGGCAGCGCCTGGAGTAATCTCTATTTTTTACATGGGGAGGAAGAAGGGAAGGAGTATTTTGATCTGGCGGAAAAGTCTCTGGATCATGCCATAGAACTGGAACCGGAAAACCTTAACCATTATATGAGTAAGGTGATGCTGTATAGGGAGGCAAAGAACTATCAAAGCATGGCGGCTGTCTGTGAGAAGATAAAGGAGCTGGATCCGAACTTTTACTGGGCATATTTTTATCTGCAGGAAGCGTATGAAGGGCTGCACATGGCGCAGGAAGTCATCGATACCTTTTATCAGGCAAAGCGGTTATANAACNGCAATNCNGANATNTATGAACNNGCCGNCAGAGTATTTATCGCTTATCGTCAATTAAAGGATGCTGAAAATATCTTCAGGCAGGCAGATGAGGCGGGAGTAGAAAGCTATCAACTGATGGCGCTGCGCATGAAAGCAAAAAACGGACTGGTAAAAACGCCGGAGGAATGGCAGGCGGCGGATGATTACGCAGCGAAGGTGCTCCGACGCATGAAGAAGGAAAAGGCGCCGAAGGAATTGATCGCTGAAGCGCTTATGAACAGGTACTATCTGAACGAGGACGAACATCTCAGCGGGAAATCCACCAGAGATGCTGCGCTGCGGTATATCTTGGAATCAGAACGCCTTGCAGATGGTATCTCCAAGCTGTATTATATCGGACGGTTATACCATATCCATAAGAAGGATGACAAAAAGGCATATCGTTATCTGAAGGCATGTGAAGACAAGGATATGGCATTTGAATGGGTGTATATTTATCTGGGCAGGATCAAAGAAAATGCGGGAAAGTATAATGAAGCGATTGTTTATTATCAGAAGGCGGTTGAGATCGCGCCTAAGAAGCAAAAGGAATACTGGAGGATCGGCTGGGTCTATCTGCGTAAATTTGTGAGCGCATACCAGCCGGAATACGGGAAGAAAGCGTTGGAATACTTCCTGCAGCAGGATGAAGAGAATGGCATCGTGCCTTGGAATTATTGGAGAAAAGCAANGATCCATTATTATATGCGGGAGTATGAGNCCGCTTTGGAGGATATCGACANNAGCTTTGAAGGGGAAGGAAAAAGCGGANTGTGGTNNNNGAAAGCGGATATCCTCCGCACAATGGGNCGGCTGGATGANNCGATTAAANGTTATCTGAAGANCATCCATACGAAACAAAGANTTAATGAAGATAATGAATATTGTATCGGAAAGATCCTGAACTGTTATCTGCGGAAAGGGGATTATGNAGAAGGTACCCGATGTCTGAAGAAGCTGGCTAAGGAGCTTACCAAAGAGGAGGAACATAAGAAATGTCTGGAAAGCCTGGCGTATGTGGAAGCGCAGCAGGGACATATCAAGGAGGCGCTGAACTGGATCAGGAAGGAGTATGGAAGCATCGATGTGACGAAAAGGCATTGTGAGAAGCTTTCCGACGAGACCAGCCGTATTCAGGATATTTACGAGATCTGGAGCCTTTATCCTGCCGCCGGGGAGGCATGCCGGTATGTAGAAAAATATCTGGACCGGACAACCGCATGGATACAGGAGGAAGCGGAGAAGGAAGAGGAACCGCTGAATGACAGGATCAATCTTAGGTTCAAGCTGGCTGATATTTATTTTCATATCGCAGAATATGAAACTGCGCTCATGCATTATGAGAAGATTTATGAGATGACGAAAAAAATGCGGGATTATGATGATGCAAAGGATCTGGTGGAGAATATGATGATCGCTTATTACTATGCGGGCGATATGAAAAATGCCAAAAAGTTTGCAGGGATCTACCGCAGGTATCAGGATAAGCCGTTTAAGGAGTGTACTGATCTGGAATATTCCATAGAAGAGCTGATCGACAGGATGACCACCGGGGCAAGACAAAAATTGTATAACTATTTTCTGTATGCGTTTTATTCCGGCAGGACAGAGCTGGCATATACATATGTGGAGAAAATGCAGAGAGGCTGTATGTGTTACTGGTGCAGCGAAGAGGAGTGTACGGAAATGAAAGAAGCCATGGCGCGGCTGGCTTATCTGGAGGGAGATATGGAAAAGGCACGTATCCTCTGCCAGGAATCCAATCGGTGCTGCTACCGCGGCAATAATTCATCGGCGCAGCAGCTGCTGATCATGATCGACAGAAGGAGATAAAATAAATAAAGAATGAGGTGGATTCATGATTATAGGGATCGATCTTGGCACGACGAACAGTCTTGCGGCTTATTGTAAAAATAAAAAAGCAGTTATCATACCGAACAGGCTTCATAAGAACCTGACTCCATCCGTGGTAGCGGTGGATGAGGAGGGACAGATCCTGGTAGGGGAGACGGCAAAGGAATACGGCATGCTTCATCCGGAGCGGATGGCGGATGTCTTTAAGCGTTTTATGGGAAGTAAGAAGGAGTATGATCTGGGTGGACGCAGATTCAAGCCGGAGGAGCTTTCCGCCTTTGTTTTAAGATGCCTGAAAGAGGATGCGGAGGAGTATCTCGGAAAGAAAGTGACGGAAGCCGTGATCAGTGTTCCGGCATACTTTGATGATGAACGCCGTAAAGCTACGAAGCTTGCCGGAAAGCTGGCGGGGCTGAAGGTGGAGCGTATCATCAGTGAACCGACGGCGGCGGCAATCACTTACGGACTGTATGACAAGAAAGAGAATACCCGCTTTATGGTCTTTGATCTGGGCGGCGGTACGTTTGACGTATCGATTCTGGAATTGTACGGCACGATTTTGGAAGTGCGCGCAGTAGCAGGAGATAATTATCTGGGCGGGGAGAATTTTACGGAGGTGATTGAGCAGGAGTTTATCAGGAAGAACGAGATAGAGATTGATAAGCTGGATGCAAAAACGCTGACTGCCATTCATAAGGCGGCGGAACTCTGTAAAAGAGAACTTGGGGAAAAGAAGAATCCCAAAATGAAATGTAAGGTGGGCGGGGAAACAAAGGAGATGAGCATTACCGCAAAGGCGTATGAGAAGCTTTGCGAGCCCCTTTTAGAGCGTATCAGAAAGCCGTTGCAGCGAAGCATCACGGATGCCCATGTCAAGATCACGGATATTGATCAGGTGGTGCTGGTGGGCGGAGCTACAAGGATGCCGCTGATCAGGGAATTTATTGTGAAGTTGTTCAGGCAGTTTCCTGATACATCGGTCCAGCCGGATGAAGCGGTGGCGCTGGGCGCTGCGATCCAGGCGGCCATGAAGGCGCGGGATAAAGACGTAAAGGAAATTATTCTGACGGATGTCTGCGCGTTTACTCTGGGAACAGAGGTTTCAGTGGAACGGCCTGACGGGAGTTTTGAGAGTGGTCATTACTGCCCGATCATTGAACGTAATACCGTGATCCCCGCAAGCAGGACGGAGCGGCTCTATACCCTGCATGATGATCAGGAGAGGATACGTATCAACGTATTTCAGGGAGAAAGCCGTCTGACGGCCAATAATCTGCTGATCGGCACGATGGATATCAGGATCCCGAAAAAACCCCGCGGCGAGGAATCCGTGGACGTGACTTATACCTATGATATCAATTCCATTCTGGAAGTGGAAGTAAAGGTGGTTTCCACCGGCAGGGTGAAAAAACAGATCATTAAAGGGAAATATAACACCATGACGGACGAGGAGATCAAGANCCGTCTGGANGANCTTTCTTATCTGAAGATANCGCCCAGNGATCAGGANGAGAANAANCTGCTTCTNCTTCGCGGGGAACGCTGTTATGAAGAAAGCACCGGGNAGANGCGGACGNTNATAGAACGNTGCATGNGGGAGTTTGAAACGGCNCTTGACAGCCGTGAACGNGANNAGATNATGGATGCNGCTGATGCTTTAAAAAAGTGTCTGGAGGAACAGGGGGACGAAAAATAGTATGAAAACAATACGGGAAAAAATGAAAGAAGGCTTTGTGTTTTTTGACGGAGGTTGCGGAACGCTTCTTCAGGCAGCAGGACTGAAAGCGGGCGAACTGCCGGAGATGTGGAATATTACCCATGCCGACGAGATCAGAAAGATCCATTATGATTATCTTATGGCGGGCAGCAATATCTTAAAGACCAATACCTTTGGCGCCAATGCGCTAAAGTTTTCGGATGAGGGGGAATATTCCCTGAAGAATGTTGTGGAACGCGCGATTGATAATGCCAGAGAAGCTGTTGCGTCAGCGGAAGCGGAAAAAAGCTTGCTTGCAGACAGATTTTTATCAAAGGAGCATTATATCGCGCTGGATATCGGTCCCCTTGGCAAGTTGTTAAAACCTCTTGGCGATCTGGATTTTGAAGATGCCGTAGAGCTCTTTTGTAAGACGATCGCCATCGGAGCAGCTTACGGCGTGGACTTGATCCTGATTGAGACCATGAATGATATCTATGAGGCGAAGGCGGCAATTTTGGCAGCAAAAGAGACCTGCGAACTTCCGGTGTTTCTGACGACTGCTTATGATGCATCAGGAAAGCTTTTGACCGGTGCGGATGCGAAAGCCGTGGTAGCGGCGGCAGAGGGGCTGGGTGTAGATGCTCTGGGAATCAATTGCAGCCTCGGACCGGAACAGATGATGGGCATTGTGGAGGAACTGGCGGAATATGCTTCCGTTCCCATAATCGTCAATCCCAATGCCGGCATTCCGAGGACGGAGAATGGAAAGACGGTGTATGATGTGACGCCGGATAAATTCAGGGATGCGATGATCAGAATCGCCGGACTGGGCGGCCGGATCCTTGGTGGCTGCTGCGGAACGACGCCGCTGCATATCAGCAGCATGATCGCTGCGGTCAAAGAGATGACGCCGCTGCCTCTGACGTTCAAAGAACATACCCTGATCGCTTCTTATACGCATACGGTGGAATTTTCAGGGAAGCCGGTACTCATCGGCGAGAGGATCAATCCCACCGGTAAATCCAAGTTTAAACAGGCTCTCCGTGATCACAATATGGATTATATCTTACAGGAAGGACTGACGCAGCAGGAGAAAAAGGCGGATGTCTTGGATGTCAATGTAGGACTTCCGGAGATCGACGAGGCTGCCATGATGACGGAGGTTGTCATGGAGCTGCAGGGTGTGACCGACCTTCCGCTGCAGATCGACACGACGGATAGTAAAGCGATGGAACAGGCGCTTCGCCGTTATAATGGCAAGGCAATGATCAATTCCGTCAATGGCAAAGAGGAAGTGATGCGGGAAGTATTTCCGCTGGTCAGAAAATACGGCGGACTTGTGGTGGCGCTTACGATTGATGAGGATGGTATCCCCGAAACGGCAGAAGGACGGCTGGCGATTGTTGATAAGATCTACAAAAAAGCGGCAGAATATGGGATTGCGAAGAAGGATATCATCATTGATCCGCTGGCAATGAGCGTCAGTGCGGATAAGGAATCGGCGAAGGTGACGCTGGATTCCCTAAAAGGCATCAAGGAACGGTATCGGGGAAGGACAAGTCTGGGAGTGTCCAATATTTCCTTTGGACTGCCGAACCGGGATTTTATCAATGCATCCTTCTTTACCATGGCGATGCAGAATGGACTGGACGCCGCGATCATGAATCCGAATTCCGGAGAGATGATGAAGGCGTATTACACATTTTGCGCATTGCAGGGATATGATGAGAATTTTACTGATTATATTGAATATGCGTCGAAGCTGCCGACGGTGGCAGCCGGAAACACGGCAGGTGGAGCAGGTATGGGACCTGGAGCGGCGGATGGCAGGGCAGGTATGGAAAACGGAACGGCTGGCGGCGGAACAGGCAATGATTCCGCAAAAGATCCTTTGATCGAAGCGATTGTAAAAGGACTAAAGGAAAGAGCGGCTCATCTGACAGGGGAGTACCTTCAGACGATGGAATCTATAGAGATCATTGACGGTAAACTGATCCCTGCATTGGATATCGTAGGGAAAGGCTTTGAGGAAAAACGGGTATTTTTACCCCAGCTTCTGATGAGCGCGGAGGCTGCCAAGTCAGCGTTTGACGTGATCAAGGAAGCGATGCAGTCAAAGGGTGCGGCAGAAGAAAAGAAGGGGCGTATCATCTTAGCAACAGTCAAGGGGGATATCCATGATATNGGGAAANATATAGTGAANGTNTTANTAGAGAATTATGGNTACGACGTGATCGATCTTGGAAAGGATGTACCGNCGGAGCTGATTGTGAANANGGCAAAGGAGGAGAATATCCGTCTGGTGGGCTTGAGCGCTTTGATGACAACGACAGTTCCCGCGATGGAAGAAACGATTAAAATGCTTCATGAGGAGGGTGTTGACTGCAGAGTGCTTGTCGGCGGTGCCGTTTTGACACAGGAATATGCCGATATGATCCATGCGGATAAGTATGCGAAGGACGCGATGGAATCAGTAAGGTATGCGGAGGAAATATTTATGTCAAAATAGATGCCGCGCATTTTTTGAGTTAAAATTTATCTTTTTGCCTATTTTATATCTGGATATTTTGTGTTAAAATGTTTTGATAGGAATATTTCATATTTAAACGGCAGATTTATCTACTGTTTACGATAGACTATAATGATGGAGGGAACAAATATGTATTCATTGGAAGAAATTAAAAAAGTCGATCCCGAAATAGCCCAGGCGATCGTGGATGAGCAGGAACGTCAGAACAGCCATATAGAACTGATTGCTTCGGAGAACTGGGTAAGCAAGGCTGTCATGGCGTCTATGGGAAGTGTACTGACCAATAAATACGCGGAGGGTTATCCGGGAAAGAGATATTATGGCGGCTGCGATTGCGTGGATGTTGTGGAGGATCTGGCAAGGGAACGTGCAAAGAAGCTTTTTGGCTGTGATTATGCCAATGTACAGCCACATTCCGGCGCACAGGCGAATCTGGCTGTACAGTTTGCAATCTGTAATCCCGGCGATACGATCATGGGGATGAATCTTGATCATGGCGGGCATCTGACACATGGAAGTCCGGTGAACATTTCCGGTAAATATTTTAAGATCGTACCATACGGCGTGAATGACGAGGGCTTTATCGACTATGATAAATTAAGAGAGATCGCACTGGAGTGCAGACCCAAGATGATCATTGCAGGGGCAAGCGCTTATGCAAGGACGATTGATTTTAAGAAATTCAGGGAAGTGGCTGACGAGGCAGGCGCTGTCCTGATGGTAGATATGGCGCATATTGCAGGATTGGTAGCCACAGGGCTTCATCCAAGCCCGATCCCCTATGCGGACGTGGTGACGACGACGACGCATAAGACGCTCCGCGGTCCCCGCGGCGGTCTGATCCTCTGCAATGAGGAGGCAGCAAAGAAATATAATTTTAATAAGGCAGTATTCCCCGGTATCCAGGGCGGACCGTTGATGCATGTGATCGCGGCAAAGGCTGTCTGCTTCCAGGAGGCGCTTTCCGATGATTTCAAGGTATATTGTCAGGGTATCGTAGATAATGCACAGGCTCTGTGTAAAGGGCTGATGAGCCGCGGCATCAAGATCGTATCCGGCGGCACGGACAATCATCTGATGCTTGTTGACCTGACGCCGTTTCAGCTGACCGGCAAGGAGATCGAAAAGCTTCTGGACGAGGCGCATCTGACTGCCAACAAGAATACAATACCGAATGATCCGCAGTCACCGTTCGTTACCAGCGGTATCCGTCTGGGTACGCCTTCTGTTACAAGCCGGGGCATGAATACGGAAGACATGGATCAGATTGCCGAGGCGATCGCAATACTTATCAAGGGCGGCGCTGAGAAGGTCGGTGACGCAAGGACGATCGTAGATAAGCTGACGGCAAAGTATCCCTTGAGCTGATTGACGGTCAATCAATTGCGGGAGCATGGTATGTGCGCCTGATTGACGCACATGCCATATTTCATAATAGAAAGGATACATAAGCAATGAGCGAATTGGTAGAGATCCGATGGCACGGACGCGGCGGACAGGGAGCCAAGACGGCGGCGCTTCTGCTGGCGGATGTTGCATTTAACATCGGAAAGCATGTACAGGGATTCCCGGAATACGGCCCGGAGCGCATGGGCGCGCCGATCACGGCGTATGACAGGATCAGCGATCAGGAGATCCGTGTACACAGCAATATTTATGAACCTAATTATGTGGCAGTAGTGGATGAGACGCTGCTCCATACGGTGGATGTCACCAGAGGGATCAAAAAGGGCGGAGCTATTTTGATCAACACGGAACGGAGCAGTGAGGAACTGATGCCGGAACTGAATGGTTACGAAGGAAGGATATATACGATCAATGCAAGGGAGATCTGTGATCGCACACTGGGGCAGTATTTTCCGAATACACCGATGCTGGCAGCTATTGTGAAGATCACCGGTATTATGGAACCGGATCGTTTTTTAGAGGAGATGAAGAAATCCTTGCAGCATAAATTTGCCAGAAAGCCGGAAGTATTGGATGGCAATATGAAGGCGCTGAAGATGGCGCTCGAGGAAGTAAGGAGCAACGCATATAAAATATAAAATCAAAACCACAGATAGGATAAAGGAGGACAATTTAATGGAGAGCAAACAAAATGGCGTAAAGGCATCATTCGGTCTGGGGCAAAAAATCATTATTTCAATGTTGGCCATGCAGATCGTTGTTATGACAGTACTTTCCATCATGGTAATCCAAAGCATTACAAAGGATACCAGAGAAAGCACGATCAACAGCATGAATACGATCGTTCAGGAACGCAGCCAGATCATCATGAATTATGTAAAAGAAGCAGAGGGAACACTCACTGCATACAGCCGGGCGGGTGAGGTGCTTGACATCATGAAGAATCCGGAGGATCCGGCAGCAGTTGCCGCAGCGCAGAGCTATACGGAAAAATTTTCGGGTGATGTTGACAATCTGGAGGGTTTATATGCCAGCGAATGGGATACCCATGTACTTGCCCATACCAATGCGGCAGTAGTCGGTATCACTACAAGAACGGGAGACGCGTTGGCGGCGCTGCAGAATTCCATGCTTGCGGCGGATGGTGTGTATAATACCGGTATCATCATTTCCCCTGCCAGTGGGCAGCAGATCGTCTCTATGTATATGGCGGTTTATGATGAACAGGGTAATCCGGCAGGTCTTGTAGGCGGCGGTATCTTCAGTAAAGGACTGATTCAGATTCTGGATAATCTGACAATGGATGGAATGAATAACGCTATTTACCGTATGATAAATGTATCAAATGGTACGTTTATCTTCCATGATGATGAAGAAATGGTTTCGGCGCCTGCAGAGGAAGAATATATCATCGAGCTGTGCGGGCAGCTGCAGGATGCGACAGAGGATACAAGCGGATATATAGAATATGAACAAGACGGAGAGAAATATATAGCTTCTTATTATTATATGGCGGAACATAACTGGCTGTTCTTTGTATCAGACAACCAGAAAGAGATCTTTGCTTCGGCCAATCGTCTGACTGCTACAATGATCGTATTTTGTGTTGCCGCGCTGGTTGTATTGATTGTTGTTTCCTTTATTATTGTAGGTCAGATACTGAAGCCCATGAAATCTATTGAAGGCGGGATTGTATCCCTTCAGGAACTGAATATTGCGGAAAATAAAGAGATTCAGAAGTACAGCAGCAGAAATGATGAGATTGGAAGTATTGCCAATGCGACAGATACCTTGATATATTCCCTGCAGGAAATAACAGGTACGCTGAAAAAGTGCGGCGTTACGTTGGAAGACAAGGCGGAACATCTGCATGGTTCTTCCTTAAAGATGGTAGAGGATGTCATGGATAATATGGCTACAACAGAGGAACTGTCTGCTGCGTTGGAAAGCACCAATTCCATCGTAACGAATGTAAATTCCGAGATCAAAAATATCAATTTTGTGGTGGAAAATATTCTTGAGAGTGTTTCAGGATCCGTAAAGTCCAGCAATTCCGTTATCGGAAGCGTACAGGATATGCAGACCAAAGCGGATTATGCATATAAGAACGGGCAGGATACGCTGGCTCAGACAAAAAGCTCCGTGGACAGCGCGATCTGCAGCTTGAGCAGTCTTACCAAGATCAATGAGCTGGCATCAGAGATTCTTAATATTTAAGCCCGGNCAGACCAATCTGCTGTCATTAAATGCTTCCATTGAGGCTGCAAGAGCCGGTGAGGCAGGACGCGGTTTTGCTGTTGTTGCGGAAGAAATAGGAAATTTGGCGGAAACATCCCGTAATATGGCATCCAGTATCCAGGCGATCTGTAATGAGACTGATGACAGTATTGCAGCTGTTAATAACTGTTTTAGTTCCATTATAGATTTTATGGAGAAGGAAGTTGTGGATCAGTTTAAAGATTTTGCTGAGAGATCTGAGGGGAACAATATTTCTGTAAATAATATCAGGGAGCAGCTTTCCGAGGTTAATAAGTCTGTTAAGACATTGGAAGCTTCTGTCAGGCAGATCTCCGATAGTGTCGCTGAGGTAAACAGCATCACGGAGGAAAATCATCTTGCGATCAATACCATTGTTGAAAAGAACGAGTGTATTGCACAGATCGCAGATACGGTTCAGGATGAGGCGGAACAAAATAAAAAGCTGGCACAGGAATTGGAGGAATTGATCAGCAGGTTTAAATATTAGAGCCGTGTATCCGTTTTGAAGGATGTGGATTATTGACAGAGTTTTTTAGGATATCATATCGAAAGGAGTGCAGGCATTGAATGGCTCTGAAAGCGAAATACATCAATGAAAATACGAAATGGCAGGATCTGACGGAAGGCTTACAGATTTATGAACCGGCTACGTCTGCGTTGGTGGAGACCGGAGAGTGGAGGAGCCGGACGCCGGAATTTATCGAGGAGAATTGCAAGCAGTGCCTTTTGTGCGTTCCCTATTGTCCGGACAGCTGTATCCCTGTGGTGGATGGCAGGAGAAGGGCGTTTGACCTGATGCACTGCAAGGGATGCGGTATCTGTGAAAAGGCATGCCCATTCCATGCAATCAGGATGAAGGAAGGAAAGTAAGAAAGGTATGGTGAATGTAATGGGAATGAAGAACAGAATGTCAGGCAATGAAGCGGTTGCATATGCGATCAGGCAGATCAATCCGGATGTCATGCCGGCATTTCCGATTACGCCTTCGACAGAGATCCCGCAGTTTGTGTCCAATATGATTGCCAATGGTGAGATAGACACGGAATTTATCCCGGTAGAAAGCGAACACAGCGCGATGAGCGCAGCGATGGGTTCTGAGGCGGCGGGCGCCAGGACGATCACCGCAACGTCCTCCTGCGGTCTGGCATTGATGTGGGAGATGCTCTATGTCACGGCGTCTTCCAGACTGCCGTTGGTTATGACGGTAGTAAACCGTGGTCTGACCGGACCGCTGAATATTAATGCAGAACATTCTGACAGCATGGGAGCAAGGGATTCCGGGTGGATCCAGATCTATGCGGAGAACAATCAGGAGGTCTATGATAATCTGATACAGGCATACCGGATTGCGGAACATACAGACGTGAAGCTTCCGGTGATGATCTGTCAGGACGGATTTATTACCAGCCATGCTGTGGAAAATATCGAACTGATGGAAGATGAACCGGTAAAGAGGTTTGTGGGAAGCTATGAGCCGGAGCATTATCTGCTGAATCAAAATGAAGTGATGGCACTTGGACCTTATGCGACGTCGCCCTATTGTATGGAGGCAAAGCGGGCGCAGGCACAGGCGATAATGAACGCAAAACAGGTGATCCTGGATGTGGCAAAGGAATATGAAGCCATTTCGGGCAGAGCTTATGGATTTTTTGAAAAATACAGATCTGAGGATGCCGATTATGTGATCGTTGCGATAGGCTCTGCCTGCGGAACGATCAAGGATGCGGTGGATGAGCTGCGCCAGAAGAATGTGAAAGCAGGACTGATCAAAGTCCGGGTATTCCGGCCGTTTCCGGGAGAGGAGCTTGCGAAAGCCCTTGCATCCGCCAAGGCTGTGGCTATCCTGGACCGGTGTGAGAGCTATAGCGGTCACGGAGGTCCTCTGGGCGCAGAGCTGAGGGCAGCGATGTATGAGAATAAGAATACAGCGGAAGCGATTAATATCGTATATGGACTTTCGGGCCGTGATCTTACGGTGGAGGACGCAAAGGGAGTTTATGAAACGCTTTCCGGGATCGCAAAGGAAGGTGTGACGGACAGGCAGTATACCTATTTGGGGCTGCGTGGATAAGTATGGGATGCGTGGAAAGGATGATATCATCATGGCAGGTGCATTTGATTTCAAGGGAATACAGGAAAGAGAGGAACGTCTTGCGCCGGGGCACAGGATGTGCGCAGGCTGCGGCGGCACGATCGCGGTAAGGAATGTTTTAAAGGCGCTGCATCCGGGAGATAAGGCCGTTGTAGGCAATGCCACAGGCTGCCTGGAGGTATCGACTTATATGTATCCCTATACGGCATATCAGGACAGCTATATCCACAGCGCATTTGAAAATGCGGGCGCAACCTTAAGCGGCGTGGAGACGGCGTACCGCGTGCTGAAAGAAAAAGGGAAGGTGGCGGAGGATTATAAGTTTATCACCTTCGGAGGAGACGGCGGGACATATGATATTGGTCTTCAATCCCTGTCCGGTGCGATGGAACGAGGGCATGATATGGTATATGTGTGCTATGATAATGGCGCATATATGAATACGGGAACACAGCGTTCCTCGGCAACCCCGATGTATGCGGATACGACGACAACGCCTTCCGGAACGAAGTCGGCAGGAAAACCGCAGTATCGTAAGGATTTGGCAGCTATCATGGCGGCGCACAGGATTCCTTATGTCGGACAGACGACCTTTATCGGCAATATGAAAGATCTTTATGAGAAGTCGGAGAGAGCGATCTATACGGAGGGACCGGCATTTTTAAATATCATGGCGCCCTGTCCGAGAGGCTGGCGTTATGAGGCGCCGGATATCATTGATATCTGTAAATCTGCAGTGGAGACATGCTACTGGCCGTTGTTTGAAGTGATCGAGGGGAAATGGATCTTAAATTACCGCCCTAAGAATAAACTTCCGATAGAAGATTTCTTAAAGCGTCAGGGAAGGTTTAAGCATCTGTTTAAGTCGGGCAATGAATATCTGATTGAGGCGTTCCAGAAGGAAGTCGATCTGCGGTGGACGCAGCTTCTGGAACAGTGCGAGGGCGGATGCTGATCCGGTGACGAAAGAAATTGTTAAGATAAATATATGAGGTGCAGCTGCCGGAGACAGAAAATGAAAGATGCAGAAGGGATGAAAGTGATATCATGATACCTCAGGATCCAAACCTAATGTACAGTTATCTGAATATGAAGCTTAGGGATTATTATCCCAGTCTGGAAAGTCTGTGTGAAGATATGGATATCGACCAGACGGCATTGATAGCGGGGCTGGAGGCTGCCGGATATACGTATGACGCGGAACATAATCGTATTACGGATATATAGTGTTGAACATAAATATCATTTTTAAAAATGAACAGATAGAAGGGAGAAGTAATCTCAATGGGAGCATTTAAGCGGATCTTAATGGTTATTAATCCCAATGCAGGAGTCAAAAAAAAGGTAAATACATTGTGTGATATTATAAATGTTTTTGCCGATCATGGATATGAAACGATCGTCAGTTATACCAGAAAGTCCGGAGACGCAGCGGCGCTTGTGGAGGAACATGCGGATGATCAGATCGACCTGATCGTATGCATGGGTGGTGACGGTACGCTGAATGAGGCATTGAGCGGGGCAAGGAAGATCGGCTGGAAAAAACCGGTCGGATACATTCCGGCGGGCTCTACTAATGATTTTGCATCCAGTCTGGGACTTCCGTCAGAGCCGCAGGAAGCAGCGAAGCAGATTATGGAGGGGACGCCGAGAAGACTGGANCTTGNANTATTTNATGGCAGNACTTTTGTCTATACGGCATCCTGCGGGCTGTTTACCAGAACTTCTTATGAAACACCCCAGAAGTTTAAGAACAGGCTGGGGCATCTGGCGTATATTTTGGAGGGCGTGAAAGACCTTACGCAGTTTACGCCCGTTTATATGAAGATCGATACGGGAGAAGAAGTATATGAGGGAGAGTTTATCCTGACGGCAGTCTGCAATACATTTTCTCTGGGCGGTGTCATGAACTTGGATAATGGCGAGATCGATCTGGGGGATGGGTTGTATGAGATCCTTATGATCAGGCAGCCTAAGGATCTTATGCAGATGAATGAAGCGGTGAAGGCTTTATATGAACAAAATTTTGATCATGATCTGGTGAATCTTGTCAAGGTCAGAAAGGCGCAGATCATATGCCCTGCAAAAGAGGACTGGTCATTAGACGGAGAACGGGGCGAAGGTCAGGAGGTCAATGAATTTGAAGTGGTCAGCGGAGGAATGAAGCTGATCTACTAATTTATTTTTGAAAACAAATTACGGCAAATGATTAGTAAATAACAACGTATAGGGAGAGCTGTTAAATGCTGAACGGATACAAGATTGCCGGTGTCTGTATAATAAAGTTACATGACGGATTTATAACGGATTTTTTACAATCNTTACATAATGAAGCCTNGNNGNNAGATTACCNNNTTTTGGNATNTNACAGTTNTACTGNCTNTTCNTCTGNTGGNTGNNTGTNNAGNGNNTGCNNNGTCCGCNTATC
>WFLX010004779.1_pt1 | contig 59741 bp, 60 predicted proteins | sample 4967041 | NCBI WGS metagenome assembly WFLX01 (sample SAMN12857096, study PRJNA449069) | gut metagenome | isolation source: stool from male and female vole | host: Microtus ochrogaster | place: USA:Florida | collected 2017
GCCATAATAGCTAAAACTGTATAAAGCCTTCCCAGTGCTATTGAATCTTTGCAATTAATGGAATCTGCTTCCGCCTGTAAAAACGACTTCATTGCAAGCCCGTCTTCACCTTGATTCATGAATATCCTGCCTTCATAATATCTCGTTTTAACACGTTCCTCCGGACTTCCATGTTTTGGATAATAGTCCAAGGCAGGTTGCAATATGGAAAAATCTGTTGTATCAATATAATTTTTGTCTAACGCCATGGACAGTAACAATGCTCTCCTCGCCCTTTCTGATGGCTTCTTTATAGATAACGTGTCTATACTCTCCAATATGAATACAGCCGAGTCGGGATAAGTTTCCATTAAGCTTTCGGCTTTATCCAATTGTTCATTTACTATTTCATTTGATTTAGAACAAGCCACGATTACAATTCCTAATAATAGAATGTAGAATCCGACCTTGCATCCGAAGTGATTTTTATTTTTTAAGGGTATTTTATTTTGAAAAATTGAGAATTTCATATCATAAGAATTAGATAAAATAGTATAATTAATAAGTATTCCGGATTAAAACAAAGATAATAAAAAAAGTTAACTTTTGAAAGTTAATTTATTAATTATTAATACATTTAGAACAAAAAAAATTATAATTCGAATATCCGGTTTTATCTTCTTATAATACTAAACTTTGAAAAAAAATCAAATTATCCGGTGTAACATTAAAATTACACAAAAAGGAGTATCGTTATTCCCCGGGATAACAGAAATAATGACTGAAATTCTGTATCGCTGATAAAAATTATCGTCAAAAAAGCATAATACTTAAAAACATTGAAGGGCATGGACTTATGTCCATACCCTTCATTATCGGAGCGGGTAATAATTACCCTGATTATCAAGAATTGATAATATTTACCAACTTGCTTTCTTCACTCCGGGGATGAGTCCGGCTGAAGCCATTTCGCGGAATTGGATACGTGAGATGCCGAATTGACTCATATATCCTTTCGGACGTCCGGTGAGTTCGCAACGATTGTGAAGGCGAACTTTTGATGCATTCTTCGGCAATTTCTGAAGTTTGGTAAGAGCCTCATAGTCGATATTGCCTTCAGCATCAGCAAGCGCTGCTTTCTTCAATGCTGCTTTTTTCTCGGCATATTTGGCTACCATCTTCTGGCGCTTTACTTCGCGCGCCTTCATTGATTCTTTTGCCATATCTTATTTCTTATTTTTCGTGTTTGAATGGGAGTCCGAATTTTTTGAGAAGAGCAAAACCCTCTTCATCAGTTGGAGCAGAAGTAACGAACGTAATGTTCATACCCTGCAATTTCGGAACACTGTCAATATTAATCTCCGGGAAGATGATTTGCTCTGTCACGCCAAGAGTGTAGTTGCCTCTGCCGTCGAGCTTGGAGTTGATGCCTTTGAAGTCGCGGATACGGGGAAGAGCAACTTTTACGAGTCTCTCCAGGAATTCATACATCTTGTCTTTGCGAAGAGTCACCATGGCGCCAATGGGCATTTTCTTACGCAATTTGAAGTTTGAGATGTCTTTCTTTGACAAAGTTGCCACTGCTTTCTGACCTGTGATAGCCGTCAATTCGTTGATCGCAGTCTCAATCATCTTTTTATCCTGAGTTGCGCCGCCGAGACCTTGATTGATTACAATCTTTTCCAAGCGGGGAACTTGCATCACTGTGCTATAATTGAACTCTTTCTGAAGTTCGGGAACGATGCGTTCCTTATAATCTTTACTTAATGTAGTGCTCATTACTTAATCTCCTCTCCCGATTTTTTAGCGATTCTAACAAGTTTTCCTGCTTCATTAAGTTTGCGACCAACGCGAGTCGGCTTGCCGGTTTTGGGGTCAAGCGGGTTGATCTTTGAGATATGAAGCGGAGCTTCCATTTTCACGATTCCTCCTTGAGGATATTTTGCATTGGGCTTCATGCTCTTGGAGATTATGTTGATGCCCTCTACAATTGCGCGTTCCTTTTTCGGGAACACTTCAAGCACACGTCCTGTCTTTCCTTTGTCGTCGCCGGAATTGACAAAGACCATGTCGCCCTTTTTAATATGAAGTTTTGCCATTGTTTTCTCTTTTTAAGACTAATTGATTAAAGTACTTCCGGAGCCAGAGACACAATCTTCATATTTGTAGCACGCAATTCGCGAGCTACCGGACCGAAGATACGTGTTCCGCGCAATTCACCGGCATTGTTGAGAAGCACACATGCGTTATCATCAAAGCGGATGTAGCTCCCATCGGGGCGACGCACTTCCTTCTTTGTGCGCACTACTACAGCTTTGCTGACTGTGCCCTTCTTTACGTCTGAAGACGGAATTGTGCTCTTAACGGTAACAACGATGATGTCACCAACTGACGCATAACGACGACCTGTGCCGCCAAGTACATGGATGCAGAGTGCTTCTTTCGCACCACTGTTATCTGCAACTGTCAAACGTGATTCACTCTGTATCATAATTACTTAACTTTTTCGATGATTTCTACAAGTCTCCATCTCTTAGTCTTGCTCAAGGGGCGAGTCTCCATCAAGCGAACAGTGTCGCCTACTGAGCACTCATTATTTTCNTCATGAGCATGATATTTTTTTGTCTTGTTGACAAACTTTCCATAAATCGGGTGTTTCTCTTTCCACTTGATTTCGACAGTTATTGTCTTGTCGCATTTATTGCTGGAAACGACCCCGATTCTCTCTTTTCTTAAATGTCTTTTTTCTTCCATTTCTTTTTAATTTTTTCGGGGGTGATTTACTTGGAAGCTGCTTCGGCAAGTTCCTTCTGACGCAACACTGTCTTCAAGCGGGCAATCTCCTTGCGATCTTTAGTGATCTTCGCGGGATTGTCTACGGGAGATATCGCGTGCGTTACTTTCAATTCACGATAAGCTTTCTCCGCAGCCTCTATTGAAGCTTTCAATTCGGGAATGCTTAATTCCTTGATTTCTTCCTTTTTCATTATTATTAGTATTAATTTATCGGGCTTCGTTTCAGGGCATAATTTCCCCTTTCACGATTTCCGACTGCAAAATTAATGCAAATATTTGAAATATCCGCATTTTCAGCAACTTTTTTTCTTAAAGTCACTAAAAAAATACCCGACTTTTGTTGAGCCGGGCATTTTTTATCATCACTTTTTATTTAGATATTCTGTGAAGGATCGTAATCGCGACGAACTACAAATTTAGTGATTACCGGAAGCTTTTGAGCTGCTAAGCGGAGCGCTTCTTTTGCCACGTCATAGTTCACACCTTCCACTTCTATAAGGATACGTCCGGGAGTAACGGGTGCCACGAATCCTTCGGGGTTACCTTTACCTTTACCCATACGTACTTCAGCGGGCTTCTTGGTGATAGGTTTGTCAGGGAAGATGCGAATCCAAATTTGACCCTGACGTTGCATATAACGTGTCACTGCGATACGCGCAGCCTCAATCTGACGTCCTGTAATCCATTTTGACTCAAGAGTCTTGATGCCGAACGATCCGAATGCAAGTTGATTGCCTCTCTGGGCTTCACCTTTCATGCGACCTTTTTGCGAACGGCGATNNCTGGTTCNCTTAGGTTGTAACATANTCTATTACGGGATTGATTTAATTAACGATTGTTGTNTTTCTTGTTNCGGAATNNACCTTTACGAGCTCCNCTTTGCGGACGTCCGGTCTCTTTTGTGCCGATAGCATAAGAGGGAGTGAGTTCCTTTTTGCCATAAATTTCGCCACGGCAAATCCATACTTTAACACCGAGAATACCGACCTTGGTGAGAGCTTCAACCAAGGCATAATCGATGTCTGCACGAAGAGTGTGAAGAGGAGTGCGACCTTCCTTGTACATTTCAGAACGTGCGATTTCAGCACCGTTCAGACGACCGGAAACCTGCACCTTGATGCCCTCTGCGCCCATGCGCATTGTGGATTGGATTGCCATTTTCACTGCGCGGCGATAAGCCACTTTGTTTTCAATTTGGCGGGCGATATTGCTGGCAACGATTTCTGCATCAAGTTCGGGACGCTTGATTTCATAAATGTTGATCTGCACATCCTTTCCGGTGAGCTTCTTGAGTTCTTCCTTCAAGGCGTCGACATCTTTACCACCCTTNCCNATAATCATACCNGGACGNGANGTGCAGATNGTNACNGTNNCCATNTTNAGNGTACGCTCNATGATGATTCTNGANACGCTTGCNTTNGCAAGACGAGTGNGGAGATANTTACGGATNTTGGANTCNTCNAGAAGNGTNTCNCCGTATTTNTTNCCNCCATACCAGTTTGAGTCCCAACCGCGGATCACTCCGAGACGGTTACTGATTGGATTAACTTTTTGTCCCATCTTGCTACTTAATCTTTATCGTTATTAATAGTGTCCACAAAAATTGTTACATGATTAGAGCGCTTGCGAATGCGATAGCCGCGACCTTGCGGAGCGGGGCGCAAACGTTTTAGCATCGGAGCGGCGTCTACGAAAATTGTTTTTACATAGAGTTCGCCTGCCTCTGCCTTGCGTTCATTCTTTTGTTCCCAATTGGCAATAGCTGAACGGAGAAGTTTCTCCACTCTGTTTGACGCCTCTTTATTCGAAAATTTAAGGATGCCGAGTGCTTTAAAAACTTCTTGACCGCGCACCATGTCAACGACGAGGCGCATTTTGCGGGGTGAAGTGGGCACATTGCGGAGTTTTGCGAAATATTCGCTCTTCTTGGNCTCNTTAATGGCTTNTGCTGATTTTCTTNTTCTTAAACCCNTTGTATTTACTTTCTTTTTATCTGGTTAATATAGGGCCATTATTTCTTCTTGTTGCCTGCGTGGCCACGGAAAGTACGTGTCGGAGCGAATTCTCCGAGTTTATGACCTACCATGTTTTCTGTCACGTAAACAGGGATGAACTTGTTACCATTGTGTACTGCGAATGTGTGACCTACGAAGTCGGGAGAAATCATAGATGCGCGGCTCCAAGTCTTGATGACAGATTTTTTACCGCTTTCTTCCATCGCAGCCACCTTCTTTTCGAGTTTTACGCTGATAAATGGTCCTTTTTTAAGCGAACGGCTCATNGTTGTTNTTTATTTATCNAATNTATTTTTTCCTTCTTTCAATGATATACTTTGAAGAGTGTTTCTTCGGTGAGCGTGTCTTCAAGCCCTTAGCGTAAAGACCGGTGCGTGAACGCGGGTGTCCACCGCTCTGGCGACCTTCACCACCACCCATCGGGTGATCGACAGGGTTCATTACCACACCACGGTTGTGGGGGCGACGTCCGAGCCAACGGCTACGGCCGGCTTTACCGCTGCTTTCGAGTGAATGTTCGCTGTTGCCTACAACACCTACGGTTGCACGACATGATAAAAGCACTTTACGAGTCTCACCTGAAGGCAATTTGATAATTGCATAATCTCCTTCGCGAGATGTCAACTGAGCGAATGTTCCGGCGCTGCGTGCCATGCAGGCACCCTGACCGGGACGAAGTTCGATACAATGGATAAGCGTACCAACAGGAATTTTTGACAAGGGAAGAGTGTTACCAACTTCCGGTGCCGCATCGGGTCCGCTAATCACTTCCTGACCTACTACAAGTCCGTTGGGAGCAAGCATATATGCTTTCTGACCGTCTTTGTAGAAGAGCAACGCGATGTGTGCGCTGCGGTTAGGATCATACTCTATTGTCTTTACGACTGCGGGAATACCATCATTGGTGCGCTTAAAGTCGATGAGACGCAATTTTCTCTTGTGGCCGCCGCCGCGATAACGTGTGCTCAAGTGACCTGAGCTGTTGCGTCCGCCGGTGCTGCGTTTGCCTACGATAAGAGATTTTTCTGGTGTGTTGGCTGAAGTCTTGACGATTTTCTTTTCGCCGTTAACTTTTACTTCAGCCTCTTGCTTGAATACACCAATAATCTTGTGTCTTTGCCCGGGGGTTGTGGGCTTAAATTTCTTAATTGCCATTGGATACTTTAAATATTGCTATAGTAATCAATAGTTTGTCCTTCAGCCACAGTTACGTATGCTTTCTTGAATGCGGGTTTCTGACCGCGCACCAAGCCGCCTTTTGTGTAACGTGCTTTACGNTTNNCGGCGTAATTGGCTGTANTTACACTTACAACACGAACANTATAGAGTTTCTCTACAAGGTCTTTAATCTGAAATTTATTGGCGTCCGGAGACACAGCAAATGTATAGCAATTTTGCTTCTCGCTGTAGGCGGTAGCCTTTTCAGTAACGATAGGTCTGATGTCGATATTCATTTTCGTTGTTCTCCGTCGGTTTAAAATTGATTAAGTACTTCTACGCTTGATTCTGTCAAGAGGATAGCGTCTGTGTTGAGCACTGTGTAAGCGTTCAAATCAAGTGCACGTTGAAGAAGAGCATTGGGCACGTTGCGTACTGACAAAAGAACGTTTTCGTCCTTTTCAGGCATAACGAGCAATACTTTCTTGTCGTCAAGTTTGAAATTCTTCGCCAGTTCCATATAACTCTTAGTGCGGGGAGCATCGAATGTGAAATTCTCCACTACAACGATATTGGGAACTTTTGAAGTCAAAGCAATCTTGCGTGCAAGCGCTTTCATTTTTTTGTTAAGTTTGGTGCGATAATCGCGCGGACGAGGACCGAACACTGTGCCGCCACCTCTCAAAAGGGGTGAGTTGATATCACCGCGACGTGCGCCGCCACCACCCTTCTGACGGATGAGCTTGCGAGTCGAACCGGAGATTTCGCTGCGTTCTTTACTCTTGTGAGTGCCCTGACGCTGATTCCCGAGGTATTGCTTAACGTCGAGATAGATGGTATGCTCTGCATTACCTTCAGTAAGGTCGCGGCCAAAAACTTCATCATTGAGGGTCACTTTGCGACCCGTATCTTCACCTTTGATGTTATAAACTGCTACTTCCATTATTTCTCAACTAAAACGATTGAACCTTTAGGTCCGGGAATCGAACCTTTGATCATTAACAAATTGTGTTCGGGTAAAACTTTGATAACCTGAAGATTTTGAACAGTTACGCGTTCGTTGCCCATTTGACCTGCCATGCGCAATCCTTTGAATACTTTCGCAGGATATGAACATGCGCCGATTGAACCCNGAGCACGAAGACGNNTGTGCTGACCATNNGNCTTCTGACCAACACCGCCAAAGCCGTGACGTTTCACTACGCCTTGGAAGCCTTTACCCTTACTGGTGCCAACAACATCAACGAAGCCACCCTCCTGGAAAAGCTCTACTGTGAGTGTATCTCCAAGGGCAGGGGTAGTTTCAAAAGATTTGAACTCGGCCAAGTGGCGTTGCGGAGCTACTCCGGCTTTAGAGAAGTGACCTGCTTCGGCTTTGTTGGTGTGCTTCTCTTTCTTCTCCTGGAAGCCTACCTGAACTGCCTCATAGCCGTCTGACTCTACAGTCTTGATTTGAGTAACCACACAAGGACCTACTTCGATAACAGTGCACGGAACATTTTTTCCGTCGGCACTGAAAACGGATGTCATTCCGATTTTCTTTCCTAATATTCCTGGCATTTCTACTTTGTTTGTTTACTGAAGCATTGCGAGCTGAATTTCGGTTTCTGCCGACCTTCCTCCACAAGAGGCTTCTTAATTAATTATTAATGTTTCTTTTTGTTTCCACGTATTTTGAAGTTGTGTCATCTCCGGGGGAGATGACACCCCTTCAACTATGCGGACTGATTGACAGTTGGATTTCTTTTAAGCGTTAAACTTTGATTGACACATCCACACCGCTGGGAAGTTCCAATTTCATAAGAGCGTCTACTGTTTTTGCTGTGGAGCTGTAGATGTCAATAAGACGCTGATATGAACTGAGTTCAAACTGCTCGCGACTCTTCTTATTAACGAATGTAGAGCGGTTTACGGTGAAAATGCGCTTATGGGTCGGAAGAGGAATCGGACCGCTGACAATAGCGCCTGTAGATTTCACTGTCTTTACGATCTTCTCAGCTGATTTGTCAACGAGATTGTGATCGTAGGATTTCAGTTTAATTCTGATTTTTTGACTCATTTTATTTTATTTCTTAATTATTTCAACAGATCTACGCGGCCCTGAACCTCTGTGAGCACGTTGCGCGCAATTGAGTTACTAACCTCTGCATAGTGGCTGAATGACATAGTGCTGGTGGCACGTCCGGATGTAATAGTACGGAGAGCTGTCACATATCCGAACATTTCTGCCAACGGAGCTTTAGCTTTCACGATGCGTGCACCGCTGCGGCTTGTCTCCATACCTTCCACTTGNCNGCGANGCTTGTTAAGGTCGCCGANAACGTCACCCNTGCTCTCTTCCGNNGTTACAACCTCNATCNNCATGATAGGCTCCATNAGCACCGGNCCTGNTTTNTCTGANCCGTGTATTGAATGNTTGAATAGCACACAATTCGAAAGAAAGTTGGTCAGAGTCAACGGGGTGATAGCTGCCGTCAATCAATGTAACCTTAAGCTGCTCTACAGGATAACCTGCAAGAACACCATTCTTCATTGCAGTTTGGAAACCTTTCTGTACTGAGGGGATGTATTCCTTAGGTACGTTACCACCTTTAACTTCATCCACAAATTGCAAGTTGCCTTCGAAGCCTTCATCTACCGGCTCAATGCGAACAATGATGTCGGCATACTTACCGCGACCACCGGTCTGCTTCTTNAATGTTTCACGCAATTCAACCGGCNTGGNGATAGCTTCTTTATANGTAANTTGCGGNNGACNTTGGTTACATNCCACTTTAAATTCGCGACGGAGACGGTCGATGATGATATCGAGGTGAAGCTCACCCATACCGCTGATGACGGTCTGACCGGTCTCTTCATTAGTCTCTACGCGGAATGTCGGGTCTTCTTCAGCAAGTTTCTGAAGTCCGACGCCGAGTTTATCAAGGTCTTTTTGAGTCTTGGGTTCTACTGCGATGCCGATAACGGGATCGGGGAATTNCATTGCTTCAAGCACGATAGGNGCATCTTNAGCNCAANGGNTGNCACCTGTNCGGATATCTTTAAAACCTACACCTGCACCGATATCGCCGCATCCGATTTTTTCTTTCGGATTCTGCTTGTTGGAGTGCATTTGGAAAAGACGGGAAATACGCTCTTTCTTACCTGAACGAGTATTCAAAACGTAAGAGCCTGATTCAATCTCGCCTGAATATACACGGAAGAAGCAAAGACGACCAACGTATGGGTCAGTTGCAATCTTAAATGCCAAAGCAGACATGGGAGCTTCAGGAGAGGGTTCGCGAGTCTCGATGATGTCGGGGTCGCCCACTGCATGACCCTCTACTGCGCCTGCATCTTCGGGAGATGGCAGATATGCACAAACTGCATCAAGAAGAGTTTGAACACCTTTATTCTTGAATGAAGAGCCACAAAGCATGGGATTGATTTCCATAGCCAATGTGCCGCGACGGATTGCTTTACGAATTTCATCCTCAGTTATTGTGGAGGGATCATCGAAATATTTTTCCATCAATGCCTCATCAAACTCTGCGAGAGTTTCGAGCATTTTGTCGCGATATTCAGTTGCCTCATCAAGGAGGTTGGCGGGAATCTCCTCTACGGAATATTCAGCACCCATTGTTTCATCGTGCCAGAAGAGAGCTTTCATTGTGATAAGGTCGATAACACCCTTGAAAGTTTCTTCAGCACCGATGGGCAATTGTATCGGAAGCGGGTTGGCACNGAGAACCTCTTTCACCTGGCNNACAACTTCGNGGAAGTTGGCACCTGAACGGTNCATTTTGTTAACATATCCGATTCTGGGAACGTTATACTTGTCGGCTTGACGCCATACTGTTTCTGACTGGGGCTCAACGCCGCCAACAGCACAGAAGGTTGCTACCGCACCGTCAAGAACGCGCAAAGAACGTTCAACTTCTACAGTGAAGTCAACGTGTCCCGGAGTGTCAATCAAATTGATTTTATATTTTTCTCCGTCATAGTTCCAGAAAGTAGTCGTAGCTGCTGAAGTAATTGTGATGCCACGTTCCTGTTCCTGTTCCATCCAGTCCATTGTGGCAGCGCCATCGTGAACCTCACCGATTTTATGAGTCAAGCCGGTGTAGAAAAGAATACGCTCGGAAGTTGTGGTCTTTCCGGCATCAATGTGAGCCATGATGCCGATATTTCTTGTGTATTTAAGTTCGTCGTGTTTAGCCATTTTGAATTTCTCCAATTAAAATCTGAAATGTGCAAATGCGCGGTTAGCCTCAGCCATACGGTGCATATCTTCTTTACGTTTGAATGCGCCGCCCTGGTCATTGAATGCGTCAACGATTTCGGCTGCCAATTTGTCAGCCATTGTCTTGCCGCCACGTTTGCGTGCAAAGATAATAAGGTTTTTCATGGAGATTGATTCCTTGCGGTCTGCGCGAATTTCTGTGGGCACTTGGAAAGTAGCGCCTCCGACGCGACGAGATTTAACCTCTACTTGAGGAGTAACGTTTTCAAGCGCTTTTTTCCAGATTTCGAGCGCTGATTTCTCCTCATTCGGCATTTTAGCCTTCACGGCTTCAAGTGCAGAATAGAAAATTGTGTAGGCAGTGTTCTTTTTGCCATCAAACATCAGGTGATTCACAAATTTAGTCACCTTTACGTCATGAAAGACGGGATCAGGGAGTATAACCCTTTTCTTTGGCTTTGCTTTTCTCATTTTTCTTAAAAATGCGTTTTTGTTCTTGGTTGCTTCGAGTNGGCTTNCGTTGNTGTTTCCNCCCGATTTNCNTCAATCANTCGCNCNCGNCCGNTTTACTCAACCCTTTCAGCTTTCCAATAAATCAAAAACCGTGGTTTGATTAAATTGTTTAAACTGGTGCCGACCCCGATACTGCCGAAGCCAAACTTCGGTCTCTTCTCTTGTCGGCTCTTAACTCTTAATTGCTACCTTAAATAATTTTTATTATTTCTTGGCAGCTTTAGGACGCTTCGCACCATATTTGGAGCGACGTTGCGTGCGACCTTGAACTCCGGCTGTATCCAATGTGCCGCGCACAATGTGATAACGTACACCCGGAAGGTCTTTAACACGTCCGCCGCGCACCATTACGATTGAGTGCTCTTGCAGATTGTGTCCCTCTCCGGGAATGTAGGAGTTAACCTCCTTGCCGTTTGTCAGACGTACACGAGCCACCTTTCTCATTGCTGAGTTCGGTTTCTTAGGTGTGGTGGTGTAAACACGAACACACACCCCGCGACGTTGAGGACATGAATCCAATGCCGGCGATTTGCTCTTGTCTTTAAGAACATTGCGTCCTTTTCTTACTAATTGCTGAATAGTAGGCATTCTGTTTGTTTTTTTTATTTTAATTAGTTATATATCCTTTTCAATATTTCAAAGTTTATTCCGCATATAAATGCCCACACCAATCTCCTGAGTATCAATCGATTGATGTTGGCATTGACGGCTTTCCACCTCAAAGCGATGCAAAATTACTAAAAATAAACGATTTACACAAATTTTTCTGAAATCTTTTTTCTTATTTAGATTTTTGCATTGACTTTTTCAAGGATTTCGGATTCTTCTTTGGCAGCGGCTGACTCAATTTCCGCGCCACGACCAATCAATTCTTCAGCTTTAGCTTTATCCGCCAAGCCGGCTGCGTTGATTCTGACATTCAGAAAAGCTCCTCTCACGGCAGCACGCGCTGCAAGCGTGCCGACTCCGGCATCTGTGACGGAAGCCGGGTTACCCTCTTCAACCATCGCTCTCAATAAGGGGAAGGTCTTATATGCCGTCTCCATCGTGCGTAAAGGGACTTGAGTAGCATATAACGTAGCTTCCTCCATAGCTGCTTTGCGAGCAGCCTTGTCTGCATCCGTCTTCTTCGGCATTGCAAAAACTGCCATGATTTTATTGAAGGCTGCCGTGTCTTCATCCACTAAGTGAAGCAATTCATCCATCAATTTTTGTCCTTGCTCAGCATAATCGGAATATTTTTCCCATTCATCATCGTATGCTGCTTTATGACCGGTAAGATTAGCTACCATTGTGCCCAACGCGGCTGCCAAAGCTCCCATATAGGCGGATATGGAGCCGCCACCCGGTGCCGGCGATTCACTTGCAGTCTCTTCTGCAAGACCGCGAGCAGAGAGATCAATAAGTTTTTTGCTATCCTTATCCTCAATCAGATATTCAATAACCTTTTCTTTTGCTTCAAAGGGCTTCAATTCATCCAATCCTAATGATTTGACCGCTATTCTTATTAATTCTTCTTCTGAAACTCCAACAGACCTTTTCTGCTTTTTCAGGAAATATTTGCCGGCATCGGTCAATGTGCGTTTCGGCACCAATCCAACAATCTCTGTGCCGGTAACCCTCACACCCCTATCATCAGCTTTTTTGCATACTTCATCAAAAGCAATATGCAAAGGGACTTCGGCAATATCGGTAATATTCATTGACACCTGGGCAATTCCGTATTCATCAATAAACCAACCGATTGCCTTTGTACCCTTCAATGTGCCGGGTATCATAATAGTGTTGCCGTTTTCATCCTTCATCGGCTTNCCNGTGNCTTTTCCACCTTCACGNATCGGGCGTCCTTTTTCGCGCACGTCAAAGGNGATGGCGTTNGCGCGACGTGTTGNCGNTGTGTTTAGATTGNNATTGACNGCTATCAGGAAATCGCGTGCCCCNATGGTTGTGGCTCCGNTTTTTGCCACCTCTTCATCATAAGGACGATTACCGAAATCCGGACCTTTCTTTTCATCTCCCATTTTGCGCGGAAGCGCTTCATATTCACCTTCGCGGCATACTGCGAGATTCTTTCTTTCTGGAGTAAAGGCTGCCGCTTCATAGCAATAAGTGGGAATATTCAGTTCTTCAGCCACACGTTTTGCCAATTTGCGAGAAAGCTCGGCACACTCTTCCAATGTCACTCCACTCACGGGTATCAACGGGCAGACGTCGGTTGCACCCATTCGTGGATGCGCACCATGATGATTGCGCATATCAATTACTTCCGCTGCACGCTTGATGCCTTGAAAAGCGGCTTCCACCACTTCTTCCGGTGAGCCGACAAATGTTACGACAGTTCTGTTGGTAGCTTCTCCGGGGTCTACATCAAGCAGTTTTATACCTTTTACAGACTCAATGGCTGAGGTGATTTCCTTGATTTTTTGAGAATCCCTACCTTCTGAAAAATTAGGGACACATTCAATTATCCTTTGTTCCATGATTTATCTTTTAGATTCAGGTTTTTTCTTTCTATTTTATTGTGTTTTTAATTTCATGCTTTATAAGATNAAGCAACTTCATAGACTTTCTCATATATCTTGAAGTCNGATTCAGTCAATGTCAAACCTCGACGGCTCAACACTCTTTCAGCAATTTGATAGAATTTATTTAAAGGCACATCCGTNATGCGCGNTTGGGGTGANCCCTCAAGAAAANTTGGAATGAAGACCCTGGGAAAACCGGAGCCATGAATATTCACTCCTACACCCACTACTGTAGCCGTATTAAACATGCAATTAATGCCGGCTTTGCTATGGTCGCCCATAATAAGTCCGCAAAACTGCAGGTCAGTGCGCATAAAGGAGTGTTGCCTATAATTCCATATTCTGATTTTCGAATAATCATTCTTTAAGTTGGAAGCATTAACACCTGCGCCGATATTACACCATTCTCCAATCACCGCATTGCCCAGATAGCCGTCATGAGCCTTGTTGGTAAAACCGAATATCACCACATTCTGCACTTCTCCCCCTATTTTGCAATAGGGACCGAAAGTAGTGGCGCCATAAATCTTGGCACCCATTTTAATCTGCGAATTATTGCCTAACGCCAAAGGACCTCTGACACAGGCACCTTCCATTATGACTGCATTTTTACCTATATAGATCGGTCCGTCCTTAACGTTTAATGTTGCGCCTTCCACATTTGCTCCCTCTTCGATGAAAATCATTTGATTTCCATTCTCATCTTTCAATCCGCCTATAATGTTATTGTCAGGACTTATCGGTGCAGATTGACGTCCGGCAGTAAGCCTCCTGAAATCTTTTTTGNGAATGTCNCCATTTTGCAAGGAAANCANCAAACACGTATTTGATTATCTTACCGGATTCCAAATGTCTGCAGTCTTCAACGCGGCAATTATTTAATCCGTCTTCCGAGCCTCTCCATGCCACGACTTGTCCACCCGCCTCCAGTCCGGCATTCAGAGGAAGGTCTTCCAACTCTTTAAGCAGAGATTCATCCGGCAATAGATTTCCTGCAATGAAAAGCAGATCATTATCACGAGTGTCGCAAGTGCCGAATTTATCAATCATAAAAGGCATGGGTCGATAAGAGTATTGTCCGGGGAGTAACTCTTCCCAAACTTCTCTTAAAGTGCGGATACCGATTCTAAAATCAGCCACCGGGCGTGTATATGATAAAGGCAAGAGATTGCCATGGATTTCATCGGTATCAAATAAGACTATCTTTCGATTCATTTCTCAATAAGAAATTTATATAGAATTGTGTGCAAAGGTATTAAAAATTTTCAATTAAAGCCAATCTTTCAATTAATTTTATCCATCCTTGAATCTGCAAATTTTATCCGTCAAGTTTATTTAATATTCCCGACATCTTATTCCACTTTTCATGCGCGTGTGTCTGGTGGCACTTAATTCTTAATTACTTTGCGCGTGTGTTTGGTGGCGTGCTCGCTTAGCGAAGCGGCGAGCTTAATTCTTTATTCCCAAATTCCTCCTTAATATTTTCTTCAAATATTGTTTAAGCGAATNTTTNAATTNATATTTGCCTANCCTTTTATTTGATATCAATATCTCATAATTAATTATGGAAAAGAAAAATCGAACTTATCTCGCGAATCTGCGCGAGGCTATGAAAAACCACAACATTGACGTTTGCATAATCACCGGCACGGATCCTCACCAATCTGAGATTCCCCCACACCACTGGCGCGGACGCGAATGGCTTACAGGTTTTGAATCTTCCAATGGAACAAACGGCACAGCCGTCATCACAGCTGATGATGCCTTATGCTGGACCGACTCACGATATTTCCTTCAAGCAGACGAGCAATTGAAAGGCACCGGCTTCAGAATGATGAAAGAGGATGGTCCGGAAGCCGTGGATTTAGTAGACTGGGTTACAGAACACACCGAAAAAGGGCAAACTGTTGGAATCGACGGAATGACATTCTCCATAAGTTTCGCTCAAAGATTGCAACAAGAACTCAACGACAACGGAATCAATCTAAACACCGATTTTCCGCAATTTGATTATATTTATCCCGATCGTCCGGAGCGCCCTAAAAACAAACTTTTCATCCACGATGAAAAAATTGTAGGAGAGACTGTAGACAGCAAAATCAATAAAATATTGGAAGCAACGAAGAGTGAATTGGCAACCGCCATTCTTCTTTCAGCTCTTGACGATATCGCATGGGCTACGAACCTACGCACTGCCGGAGACATCACTTACAGCCCTATTTTCGTAAGTTATCTTTATCTTTCAGATGATAAACGAGTGCTCTTTGTGGATGCCGACAAATTNNCTCCCGAAGTGGAGAANCATTTGCAAAAATATAATATTGAGGTGCAACCCTACGATGATATCCTTAAGTTTGCCGAATCTCTCCCGAAAGAAAAACGAGTATTGATTGACCCGGAGAAAACTTCTCGCGGACTTTATGACCATTTGGGTTGCACACCTGTATTCGGTGGCTCAACCGTAGCAAAATTAAAGAGTATCAAGAATCAGACGATGCTTGCCAATTTAGCGACAGCTATGGAAAAAGACGGCTTGGCATTGACAAAATTCTTTATGATGGTTGAGAAGGAATATCCCACCGGCAAACTCACTGAAGTGGAACTTGGCAAACGCTTGCGTGCCCTTAGATTAGCCGATCCATCATGTGTCGACGAGAGTTTCGCTGCCATCATCGGTTGGCAGGGTCACGGAGCTATCGTACACTATGAGGCAACTGAAGAAACAGATGTGCCGATTGTAGGGCAAGGTCTGCTTCTCGTAGACAGCGGCGGTCAATACACCTACGGAACAACTGACATAACCCGCACCATTGCTTTGGGTGGCACCACCGCTGAGCAATGCCATGACTTCACCCTTGTGATGAAAGGACACATCGCTTTAGCGCGTGCAATTTTCCCTGAGGGAACACGTGGCGCTCAGTTGGATGCATTGGCTCGTCAATTCCTCTGGGCTGAAGGTAAAGCTTATTACCACGGCACGGGGCACGGTGTCGGTTTCTTCATCAACTGCCATGAGGGTCCGCAAAACATTCGCTTGNATGAAAATCCCANTCCGNTGGAGCCCGGAATGATCACGNGCAACGAGCCCGNCTTATATCTTACCGANAAATATGNCATANGATGCGAANATCTTATCGTCACCGAGCCTCANTGCGAAACCGAATTTGNGNAATTCTATGACTTTAAGGTNNTGACACTCTTCCCCTTCGACAGATCATTATTNGAAATTGAAATAATGACTCCGGAANAAATAAAATGGGTTGATGATNATCACCAAATGGTCAGAACTCGCCTGACCCCTTATCTGAACGATGAGGAAAAGGAATGGCTCGAAGAAAAAACTCAACCACTTCAAGCAAAATAAAAAAATATGGCAATAATAGAATCAGTAAGAGGATTTACTCCCAAAATTGGCAAAAATTGCTTCTTGGCTACAAACGCCGTGATTGTAGGAGATGTTACGATGGGTGAAGAATGTAGCGTCTGGTATTCCACAGTGCTACGCGGAGATGTGAACACTATCACAATCGGCGACAGAGTCAATATTCAAGACGGAAGTGTGCTTCACACATTATATCAAAAATCAACCATTGAAATCGGCAATGACGTATCCATTGGACACAACGTTATCATTCACGGGGCTAAAATCAAGGATTATGCTCTTATAGGCATGGGTGCTATCGTAATGGATGATGCCGAAGTGGGTGAAGGAGCCTTAGTGGCTGCCGGCTCCGTGGTGCTGAGTAAAACAAAAATCGGNGCACATGAAATGTGGGCAGGCGCTCCGGCAAAATTNATCAAGATGGTTGAGCCTGAGAAAGCAAAGGAGATGAATATAAAGATCGCGAAAAACTATCTGATGTATTCCAAATGGTATGAATCTCCGGAAGGTAAGGCTGCGACAAATCAAGAAGTTCCTCTCATGGAGGAAGAGATGGAAAAACCGGACAAATAAGAGTGCGCAATTAAAAAAATATTCGGATTGTAAGATTTTTTTGTTAAAAAATTTTGTCAAACGATTTGAATTGCATAATTTTGCATCCGCATTATATCTGCCGGCTAAAGAAAGTCGGGAGAAATTATTTAAAACTGATAAATCAAAATAGTAAAAAAGAAAAATGATAATCGTACAAGTTAAAGAAGGCGAAAACATTGAAAGAGCCCTTAAGAAATTCAAACGTAAATTTGAAAAGACCGGTATTGTTAAAGAACTTCGCAGCCGTCAAGCTTTCGAAAAGCCGAGCGTGGCTAATCGCAAGAAAATGATGAAAGCTGTATATGTTCAGCATCTCCGTCAGGAAGCTGAACAGTAAAAAGCGAGTATTTTTAAGAACGGTCTGCTATTTCATTTGGCAGCCTCTTAATCAGCGAAAAATAATTTTTCCAAGTCATATACTGTCGGTGTAGGTTTACCATATTCATAAACCTATACCGATTTTTCACACCCTTTTTAGTCAAATTATTCTTCGGCATAATCCTCTTGCCGCATATACTTGTTATAGTGGAAAAATTTGAGACATATCTTCGTTATGAAGTCAACCGAAGTCCCCACACGGTTGAAGCTTATTTGCGCGAGGTAAAAAATTTTCAAGAGTTTATTACCTCAGGAAATATTTTAGATTTCAAACCCGAAGCCATCGACCCGACCGACATCAGAAGATGGCTTCTTCATCTTGCCAANTCNGGAATGNCACCACGTNCTTTACGAAGAAAAACTNAAAGTCTTAGAGCCTATTTCNGANTTCTTTGTCGNAGAGNNNGNTNGAAAAATNATNCGGCTGAAGATATCATTTTGGCTAAAATTCCGAAACCTCTCCCCGATTTCGTCAGAGATTCCGACATGAAAGAGTTACTTGAATTTCCCGACAGCGAGACTACTGACAAAACAGATATTATCCCTCAAAATATTCTTCAACAGAGAGACAGACTGATTCTTCATATTCTTTATGCCACAGGACTCAGGCGTGCTGAATTATTATCGCTTAATGACGCTTCTTTTTCAGCATCCTCAGCAATATTAAGGGTAATCGGTAAAGGGAATAAGGAACGAATAGTGCCTCTCGCTCCCGAATTAATTGACGAAATACAAGAATGGCAATCTATCAGAGACAGTTATTTCTCTAATTTGCCATCTCCAAAACCGATTATTGCCACTCGCAATGGTTATATGTCGCCATCAAATCTTGAGTTAATCATCAAGCGACTTTTGCGCGAAAAGCCCGCAGGGAGAAAAAGCCCCCACTCATTGCGTCACTCTTTTGCTACCTCCATGATAAACGGAGGAGCGAACTTAAATGCCGTGAAAGCCATTTTAGGACACTCGTCATTGGCTACAACTCAAATTTACACCCATCTTCAATTCTCCGATTTGAGAGAGTGCTATTCGAACGCTCACCCGAGGAGTAGTCAAAATATCAACTTATCGGGGGAAAAATCTGAATCAGACAAAAAACAATAAAAAATAATAGTCGGGGTGCAACTTCAGCCAAGGTTTTTTGTTATATTTGTAAAGTTATCTCTCCCGATTCTCTCCGGCGTGTGAATAAACTCTCCAAAGTATTACCTTAAAAAATCTTTAACTATGGTAGCAAAAATTAATGCCGTTCATTTTGACATTTCCGAACATCTCGAGAGTTTCATCCATAAGAAAGTTGACAAGCTTTATCGCCGCTTTGATTTTATATCAGAGGCTGAAGTAACGCTGAAAGTTGTGAAACCGGAATCGGCTATGAATAAGGAGGCTCAGATAAAGCTTCACGTGCCTTCATCTCCGGAACTCTTCGCTTCTAAAACATGCGATACTTTTGAAGAAGCAGTAGATGAGTGTCTTGAAGCTCTGGAGCGTCAACTCGTTAAACACAAAGAAAAGAAATAATCCGGAAATGACCCCCAACGGGATTTTGTGAGGATATCAGTGTACCCCGAAATGAACAAGTCATATCGGGGCGCACTTATTATGTTTCGTTTCGTACAATTTTCAGATGAAAAAAAACAGCAAACGGATTATCAATAAGCCCAAATCAATTTTATGCATTATCGTGTGCATAATAATTGCATTGCTTATCATTATCTTTCCCTACATTTTTACGGGATCGGCAAATGCCGCAATTATAAAAATCCCTAAAAATGCCGGTACGCTCCAATTATCTGACACCCTGACCAAATATTTCGGAGAGGATTATGCGAAACGAACGTGCAAAATTTTTAATTCACTTGAATCAAACCCGGGGTTAAGATATGGCGCTTATGAAATTCCCGAGGGTTCTTCTCCGCTCGCAGCAGCGAGAATATTGGCTCGCGGAGTTCAAACTCCGGTTAGAATCACAATCAACGGTGTGCGGGAATTTCTCCCGTTTGCCGATAAAATAGCTGCAAAATTCACATTCAGCGGAGATGACTTGAGAAAAGCTTTAGAAAATCCTGAACTTAATAAAAAATACGGGCTTACGCCTGAGCAAATGCCGGCACTTTTCTTCAATGACACTTATTATCTCTATTGGACTGCAACTCCGGAAGATCTAATTAATAAGATTGGAGATAATTACCTGAATTTTTGGAATGAAGAACGCTGCCGAAAAGCTCACAGTTTAGGATTGACCCCTGCGGAGGTAATGATTATTGCTTCCATTACGGATGAAGAGACAAACCAAGAATCTGAAAAGGGACGAATAGGAAGATTATATATCAATCGACTGCAAAAGAATATGCGTTTGCAGACAGACCCGACAGTGAAATACGCGCTAAAAGATTTCTCAATCAAGCGTATTCTGAAAGAGCATCTTAACGCCGCCGGACCATATAATACATATAAGGTTTCAGGATTGCCTCCGGGTCCGATTCGCACGACTTCAACATCAACCGTAGACGCCATTTTGAATTCCAACCCCTCTGATGACATTTATATGTGTGCGAAAGAGGATTTTTCAGGATTTCATAATTTCGCTTCTTCATACGAAGAACATAAAATAAATGCCGCCCGTTATCAGCAGGCTCTAAATGAACGGGGCATCAAATAATGACTTCATGATTAATTTAATCCGATTATATTTCCNNATTNANTCAATCTGATGAAATTATATTTACGAAATATTTTCTTTTTAATTTTTATATCTTTAACTCTNTTTGCTGAAGCTGAGAATAGTCAATCTGCAGACACCATTGTGGCTGTGGATATTCTTGAAAATTATATCATAGAAGAGCCTGCCATTGCAAAGATGGAAACTGACACCACCCTTATCAGGCCTCATCTTGATTCCCTGACGATGAAAAAAGAGGATAGTTGGATAAAATCATTGATAAGAGGGAATTTCGAAATGAATGACACGACTATTCATTATCCGAAATTCGTGAAATTCTGTATGAAAGTATATAAATGGGCTGATAAAGTTTTCAATTCATATAATCCGGATTACGTTGTAGGCACCGGACGCCGCTGGAAAGCACGTCTGGAATTTGATGCCTGGTGGGATTCATATAACATGCACCTGNNAAAAATGCCCGTCACCCTTATTTCCTCANCCTATATGACAGCTGCCGTTAACCTGCNATACATGGCAGTCGGCATTGNNTTATGGCATTGACCTCAACAACCTTATGTTTAACAAACCGGTGAATCACCGGAAATTTCAGTTTGGATTTAATTGCGCCCGTTTCAACCTTGATATAGGATATAACAAAACTGATGGCGGAGCATACGTGAAGACTCTCGGAAAATTCAACAATCCCAAATTAACTGATGAATTTATGTCGGGGGTAAAGATGACTCAGCTTAATTTCGACCTTTATTATTTTTTCAACAATATGAAATATGCCAATGCAGCTGCATATAATTTTTCAAGGATTCAGAAGAAAAGTGCCGGGTCGTTTATATTAGGATTGAGTTATGCTTATGAAAATATAGGACTTGATTTCAATACTCTACCGGAAAAATTGCAGGAGTATATGACTTTTGAAACGAAGAACCTGCGTTTTCATTATCATAATTATTGTGTGCTTTTCGGTTATGGATATAATGTGGTGCTTCCTAAAAACTTCTTATATAATATTTCTGTAATGCCGGCAATTGGAGTTATCCATTGTTTTGAAGACTCGCATGATGGCAACACGAAATTATTTTCCATGAATCTCAATGGCAGAATGTCGTTGACATATAATTATTATGATTTCTTCACTTGCCTGATTGTGAAGATGAACGGTCATTGGTATAAAACGAGCAAACTATCCGTGTTCTCTGCCATCGAAAACGTCTCTCTCAGTATCGGGGTGCGCTTCTAATAACCCCAAAATAAGTTCTATTATTTATAAGCTTACTCGTTCATCCCAACATTAGATTTGAAGAATTGGAGATTAAGAAAAGAGGCTGCCTAACATTGATTATCAGGCAGTCTCTCTCTATTTTTATAAGTTTCTATTTGCAGGTTATTAGGTCGTGGGGGCATTCCGGGAGGAATGGACACGATCTCATTCAGTAAGGNAATTTATTGTTTATTGTTGCCGTCTCTGCGAGGACCTCTGTCGCCACGAGGTTTTCTATCGCCATCTCTGCGGGGACCTCTGTCGCCACCTTCACGACGCGGACCTCTGTCGCCACCTTCACGACGCGGACGAGCTTCACGCTCAACATAACCCTCAGGTTTTTCGGTCAACACACGCATTGACAAACGATATTTACCGGTCTTTTTATCAATCTCAATAAGTTTAACCTTTACCTTGTCGCCCTCTTTCAAGCCACTCTCTTCCATTGAATCAAGGCGATTCCATGAAATCTCGGAGATGTGGAGCAAACCGTCACGACCGGGCATAAATTCAACAAAGGCACCGAAATCGAGGATTGAACGAACTACGCCCTCATACTCTTCCCCTTCTTCGGGTTGAGCCACGATGGCTTTAATGCGGGCAAGAGCCGCTTCAATGCTCTCTTTATCTTTGGAGGCAATCTCTACGCGACCTACCCCTGTCTTTTCATCTTCATCGATGGAAATTGTAGTGCCGGTCTCCTCTTGCATTGCTTGAATAACCTTTCCTTGAGGACCGATTACTGCACCAATCATCTCCTTGGGAATTTCCAAAGTAACTAATCTTGGAACATGAGGTTTGTAGTCTTCACGCGGCTCGGGGATGGTATCGTGAATGATATTCAGAATATGCATTCTGCCCATGCGTGCCTGTTCGAGTGCTTTTTCAAGAACTTCATAACTTAAGCCATCGCATTTGATATCCATTTGAGTGGCTGTGATACCTTTTTCTGTGCCTGTCACTTTGAAGTCCATATCGCCGAGATGGTCTTCATCTCCAAGGATATCGGAAAGAACGGCGTATTTTACATTGTTAGTATCAGATATCAGACCCATTGCAACGCCGGCTACAGGGCGTTTCATCTTCACACCGGCATCCAACAGAGCAAGGGTGCCACCACAGACTGTTGCCATTGACGATGAACCGTTTGATTCCAAAATATCACTTACTATTCTGCAAGTGTAGGGGAAGTCATCGGGGAACATACGCTTAAGGGCTCTGTGAGCCAGGTTACCATGTCCAATTTCTCTACGACCCACACCGCGTTGTGCACGAGCCTCACCTGTTGAAAACGGTGGGAAATTATAATGCAACAGGAAGCGTTCTTTACCTTGATTCAAAACGTCATCAACTATTTTTTCGTCAAGAGTAGTGCCGAGTGTGGCTGTCACCAATGCTTGAGTTTCTCCGCGTGTGAAGACAGCTGTGCCGTGAGGACCCGGGAGATAATCGATTTCACACCATATCGGGCGAATCTCGGTTGTTTTGCGTCCATCAAGACGAATACCCTCATCAAGCACGCAACGACGCATAGCTTCTTTCTCTACATCATGATAGTAGCGTTTTACCATAGCAATGCGTTGTTCGGGTGTATAGAGTTCGAGTTGTTCCTCCGTCATTTCAGGAAGATTCTCGATATATTCATCTCTTATAGCCTTAAATGAATCATTTCTCCAATGTTTGTCAGCATTGCCGGCTTTTGCTATTTCATAGGCTTTGTCATAGCATTTTTCGCGAACATCCTCACGAAGATTTTCATCGTTAATCTCATGATTATATTCACGCTTCACCTCTTTGCCGACCTCTTTCATCAATTCTATTTGAGCCAGGCAATGTTTTTTGATTTCTTCATGTGCCACTTTGAGGGCCTCGAGAAGCTCCGCTTCAGAAACCTCATTCATTTCCCCTTCCACCATCATGATGTTGTCGTAAGTGGCGCCAACCATCAATTCGATATCGGAACGTTCGATTTGCTCAAAAGTAGGATTGATAACCCATTCTCCGTCAACACGTGCAACTCGCACTTCAGAAATGGGACCATTGAACGGAATATCGGAAACTGCCAATGCTGCAGACGCTGCGATGCCGGCAAGAGCGTCCGGAGCATCATTTTCATCAGCAGAATAGAGAGTTACATTCACAAAAGTTTCTGCATGATAATTCTCCGGGAAAAGCGGACGGAGGACACGGTCGACCAAACGCGAGGTCAAAATTTCATAATCGCTTGCCCTTCCCTCTCTCTTTAAGAATCCGCCAGGATATCTTCCGATTGAAGCATATTTCTCTTTATACTCAACTGTAAGGGGCATAAAATCAACTCCCTCATTCGCCTCTTGGGCGGAACAAACTGTGGCTAACAACATGGTGTTGCCCATGCGTACTTCCACTGCGCCATCTGCNTGCTTTGCGAGTTTGCCGGTCTCAATCGTAATCTTACGGCCATCGCCCAATNNGATGGTCTTTTTAANCNGTTTTNACATAAATTCTTTATTGTTTTTCTGTCNCTGCTAAAGAGTGAACAAATATCACTTTCATCCACTCCATACATTAATTAATATTTTATTTGCAAAGTTAATCATTAATTGCTTAATTTCCAAATAGAACTATATCCCGGAATATTTGGAGAATAAAGAGAATCTTTGTAATTTTGAACAATTAATTTGTTTGACATATTTAAAGTTTTTCCAACTCTTTATTGTATTGGCATTTATGTTTACTGTTTCAGGCGTATGTCATTTTGCAATAAACTGATTAAGCACTTTAGAACTCCTTTTAAGCATATTCCGTTTAAGCGAAGGGGGCTAAATATATGAACTAAATTATATGAAAATAGAAGATATCATCATCAAAGGTGTTGTGGAGGCTGTCAAGGATTTGTATAACGCTGACATTGATCCCGCTTCAGTGCAGCTTCAACAGACACGCAAAGAATTTGAAGGACATCTGACTGTAGTCGTTTTCCCCTTCTTGAAAATTTCTCACAAAGGTCCTGAACAAACAGCCGGTGAAATCGGAAATTGGCTGGTTAATAACATTGATGCAGTGGAAGCATTCAATGCTGTCAAAGGTTTTTTGAATCTTAGCATTTCAGCCACTTTCTGGTTAGAGATGCTTAAGCACATTGAAGCTGAAGAGTCTTTCGGCATAACTCCCCTTCAGGAGGACGCGGAGCTCGTAATGGTGGAATATTCTTCACCGAATACCAACAAGCCTCTCCACTTGGGTCATGTCCGCAATAATCTCCTCGGCTACTCTTTGGCTGAAATTTTGAAAGCTAACGGCAAACGCGTGGTCAAGACCAATATTGTCAACGACCGCGGAATTCATATCTGCAAGTCAATGTTAGCATGGCAGAAATGGGGCAATGGCATCACTCCCGAAAAAGCCGGCAAAAAAGGGGATCACCTCATCGGAGATTTCTACGTAGAGTTTGACAAACATTATAAGGATGAATTAAAGGAACTCAAAAATTCGGGAATGACGGATGAGGAGGCGGAAGCCAACTCCACTCTTATGAAAGAGGCGCGTGAACTTCTTCGCCGATGGGAGAAAGGTGATCCGGAAGTGCGTCAACTCTGGAAGATGATGAATGATTGGGTTTATGCCGGTTTTGATGAAACTTATAAACGTCTCGGAGTAGATTTTGATAAGATTTATTATGAATCTGATACTTATCTGGAGGGTAAAGACCTCGTGACGGATGGGCTGCAGAAAGGTATAATGTATCGCAAAGATGATGGGTCGGTGTGGGCTGACCTGACTCCGGATGGACTTGATCATAAACTCCTGTTGAGATCTGATGGCACTTCAGTCTATATGACACAAGATATAGGAACTGCCAAATTGCGTTTCCGCGACTTCCCCATTGATAAAATGATATATGTCGTAGGNAACGAGCAANANTATCANTTNCAGNTTTTGGCTCTTCTGCTTNACAAACTNGGTTTCAGNTGGGGTAAAAATTTGACCCACTTCTCATACGGAATGGTGGAACTTCCCAACGGGAAAATGAAGTCAAGAGAAGGCACGGTGGTGGATGCCGATGACCTGATGGACACTATGATCGAGAATGCTGTCATTGCATCTGCCGATCGTTTCAGCGACATTCCTCAGGAGGAAGCACGCGAAATAGCGAGNATGGTTGGTNTTGGAGCNNTGAAATATTATCTNTTAAANGTCGATCCGAGGAAAAACATTCTNTTTAATCCGGAAGAATCTATTGATTTCAACGGAAATACCGGTCCTTTCCTGCAATATACATACGCCCGAATCCGTTCAGTTTGTAGACGCGCTGAAGAGGAATTGAACTCATGCTCTTTTGCTGAAGCACATCCTAATGAAAAGGAGCAGATTCTTATTCAGAAAATTGCAGATTTCCCGGCAGTTGTCGGGGAGGCAGGCAAAAATTATTCTCCAGCTCTCATAGCCAATTATTGCTATGATTTGGCTAAGGAGTATAATCAGTTTTATCATGATTATTCCATACTCAAGGAGAACGACCCGGCTACCCGCTGCTTGAGATTGAATATCTCAAAAGTTGTGGCTCGCACCCTAAAGCAAGGAGTGGCTCTTCTCGGAATGGAAATGCCGGAAAGAATGTAACAGTCAAAATAAACATTTTGAATTTCATCCTGTCAAAATAAAAAATATAATAAAAACAATAGTTATGGACTACAACAATCCCTCTACTCCTCCTAAATATTACGGAGGTTCGTCAACAAGTCTGACCACACAGGTTAATGCCGTTATGCGTAAAGTTTATGTGCGCATGTTTGTCGGCTTGCTTATTTCAGCATTTTGTGCTCTTGGTGTTGCTTCTTCTCAAGCCGCTCTACAATTCTTCTTCGGAAATCAAATAGTATTCTGGGGAATGTTAATTGCAATGTTTGTTATGGCATGGGTTCTCCCGGCACGCTTTGAAAGAATGAGTCAAGGTGCGGTGCTTCTATGCTTTTGCGTGTTCTCCGCATTAATGGGTTGCTGGCTGGCACCTATTTTTCTGGTGTATAAACTCGGCACAATAGTTTATACCCTTTTTATTACTGCCGGAACATTCGGCGCAATGTCGGTTTACGGTTATTTTACCAAAAGTGACCTCTCAAAGATGGGCACTTATCTGATGATGGCTCTATTCGGCTTAATCATCGTTATGATTGTGAATATTTTTGCAAAGAGCAGCACCTTGGAATGGATTATCTCAATTGTCGGTGNANTCGNATTTGTTGGNCTCNCTNCANGGGACACTCAGCNAATTCGACGTATGTCGCAAGCCAATCTTGATCCCGGTATGAGTGATAAATTAGCTACAATCGGCGCAATGAATCTCTACCTGGACTTCATCAACCTCTTCCTCTTCATTCTCCGCATATTTGGAGGCAGCAGAGACTAAAAAAATAATTTCATGTAATAACATTAAGCAGGCGGGTGTCCTTTTAACCCCGCCTGCTCTAATTTTTCCCTCCGACTTTTATATCAGATTTAGATATTTATCAAAAGCGAGCGAATTTGCAACACTAACATTATTACGGCTACCGTAGCGAGCGCACCGTATGAAATGGCGTCAAATAGTTTTTCTTTAATTTCATCGTTGGCGATGTTGGGATAGAATCGTTGAATGAATTTCATAATTGTCAGTTTTTAAGGGTTAATTTTAATTATACTGCAAAATAACAGAGTAATACTGCCATAAGTTTGCATTATAATGTAAAATAAAGTTAAAACATAATATTTTAATCTTTTTTAGTAAATTGCCACTTAACAACTTCAGTATAAAGTGTTTAATATATAAAGATTAATTTATTAAAAACAAAAATTATGAATGACGTATTAGATTCTGCCGAACGCAGAGAACTCCCCGATTCAATGTATGGTCTGCCAGAGCGCCGAGAATTTCCTATGCCTGATGCGGCACATGTAAGAGCAGCCGAGGCTTATTTCCGTTATTGTCCTGATGATTTGAAGCCCAAATTGGCAAGAGCAATATTACGTTTTGCCCGGGAATATGGAGTGGATATTCAATCTCCCACAATCCTAAGTTACGCTTCCGAATAACCGAATTCAGAAAGATAAATAAATTTTTATCTGACTCCTCGAACTTATTAAAACCGGAGGGTGCATAATAAAATGCACTCTCCTTTTTTTGGGCTGCTCAAGATGCAGAATAGTAGAACTTAAGACACTATATCTAAATTATATTCAATCGATAAAATCTTAATTCTCATCGCCGCATGGATAATCTTCAGTTCCTGATTCTCATTCTATTTATTCAGAATATTTCCTGCCACCGACGGAGATGAAATAATCGGATATTAATAATAAATGTGAATTATTTTGGTTAAATTTGCATTGCCAATCCCAGTGGAAAATATGACAGCCATACAAAATAAGTGTAAATTAATAAATATAATGGGAGAAATTTTGCTCTTGCAATTATTTCTCACATTACTCTTTGTTGAAATTACCGGGATGCTGAAAATCAGCCTGCATCCTGTATTCTTCCCTATTTCATGGGTTTTGGGTTTCTTCTTTCCGCTCATCCGCACCAAATCTCTCGGAATCTTCTTCAAGACACTATTTTTCACCATTTTGATCTGGGGCTTCTCCATATTTATCGCTGAATATTTTGTAGATCCCTCGTTTGATGGCATAGTATATCATCAAGAGATTATAGCAGCGCTTATGAGGGGATGGTATCCGGGAGGAAATGAGATTACCGGCATGCCATTGTCTGTTTGGGCTCTTCATTATCCCAAGGGATTTGAGATGATACAAGCCGGCGTTGCGTCAACCTTTAACAGTATTGAAGCAGGTAAAAGTGTCAATATTATAATTGCCACCTGTGCTACATTTTTTTCATATAATTTTCTTTATAATTATGTTTTCCCTCAATCGAAGGTAAAAACTTTGTTAGTAGCAATTGTTGCATTGGCAAGTCCGGTTTTTCTATGCCAGGTTTTGTCTTTTTATCTTGACTTTGCCAAATATTTTTATTCGGTTATTTCTATTGTATTAATTCTTGAAATCGGTCTCCGACCAAAAACAAAAGCCTATTTTTATCAGCTTTGCATAATAATAATAATGACGGCTTCGACTAAATACAATACATTTTTCGAAGAAGGAATGATTATATTTGCAGCCTGCGTATGGTGGGTTATAAAAAATCAATTCAAACTTGCATTTAGAATTGCAGCTTATGCTTTTGCAGCTGCCATAATAGGGAGTATTGTGCTGAACTTCAACCCTTATATCACCAATTTACTTGACCACGGCAATATTCTCTATCCTTTAGCCGGAGAAGGGAGCATAGATATTATGACCGGGAATACCCCCGACAAATATCTTCACGCCAATCGCTTCTTCTCTTTCATTCACTCCATATTATATATGGAGCCGTATATGAACACAGATACCCGGATGGGGGGTTACGGTCCTTTGATGGGAATTCTCTCCATAATATCCTGTATTATTATTATTTTAAAAAGACGCGAATTGGGAGGAATTCCATTTTATATTTTTATTTGGACACTCGCGAGTTGCTTCATCTTTGAGCAGTCATGGTGGGCACGATATATCACTCAATTATGGATTATAATTGTAATTGGCTTTGCATTGTCTCTGCTTGAGAGGAAATATCGGATTTTATCATGGATTATAGCTCTGGCAGTAGCAGGCAATTCATGCTTTTGCATAGTTGCTTCCATCAAGGCTTCTATAAGGATAAAAATATTCAGAACAGTGGTAAATTCAAACTTGAGAAATCAAGAAATTGAATTTTATGGATTATCTGAATCTTTCAACAGACATTTACAGGAAAACCATATCACTCCCATAATTGTCAATCAACCTGATTCATCTAAATATCAAATTGCCTATTTTTGGGAGGTTGATGACCTTGAACATAATGTTATGGCAGGAATGGATTCCATCACTTATTATAACATAGTAGATAAACTATACCGTTATCCTCTTGATTTTTCAATGTATATCGGGCAACCTCCTATCAATAAGAAATGAACAAACTAAANAATATCATTAAGTTGCNNCGTCCGAATCAATGGATAAANAACGTTNTTGTTTTCCTTCNATTGTTNCTTANCGNTGATTTAGGTTGTCTGAACGAATTGGGGAATGCTTGCCTTGCTTTCATCATCTTCTGCATGGTGTCGAGTTCAATTTATTGTATCAACGATGCGATTGACGCTCCCTATGATGCTAAAAATCCGGAAAAATGCAACCGACCTATTGCCAACGGCAGCATCAGTCAGAAAGAGGGTTTTGCAATAGCGGCAGTTTTGTTAATTCTAATTATCGCAATAATTTTGATTTTCAGAACGACCTCCTTAATGAACCTGGCTTTGCCGGTTGGAATATATTTCGTTTTGAATTTTGCTTATTCGCTTTTTCTGAAAAGATTGCCTTTGATAGATGTCATAGCCGTGTCTGCTTGTTTTCTATTGAGAGTATGGGCAGGAGGAGCCGCTTGTGAAATTATCATAACCCCATGGACATTAATTGCAGTTTTTCTTCTCACCTTAATGCTTGCTACGGGCAAACGCCGGCAAGAGGCTTGGCTTAATGAAAAGAAAGGTATTGAAAGCCGAGGAAATATTAAGCGCTATAATGTGAATTTTTTATCAAGATTTATAATTTGCCTCGGATGCCTATCATTTATCTTTTATTTTCTATGGACTCTCTCTCCGTATGCAGCCCGGAAATTTCATTCTGAATGGCTCAGCCTGACTTCCATTTGGGTTGCTTTGGGAATCTTCAGATATCTTTCCATTGTGGTTAAAGATAACGAAGGGGGAAATCCTACTAAATTATTTTTAAAGGATAGAATAATTCTTTTGGCTGTTATCGGATGGTGTGTTTCNATGTTTGCAATTATTTATTAGAATGAAATATGATGACAACAAGACGATATAAATTAGCAATTTTTGATTTCGACGGGACACTGATTAAGGGAGATTCATTTAAAATGTTTGCTCGCCACTCCTTAGGGACTTGGCGATACTTGATATCCCTCATGAAATCACTTCCAAAACTAATTAAATGGAAACTCGGCGGATGCTCAGCATCGGAAGCCAAAGAACATCTGTTTAGAAACCTATACAGCGGATTATCCGCTAAAGAACTTGATGCATACGCCACAACATTTGCCGATAAGATTGACTCTAAAATCAAACCGAAAGTTTTGGAGGAGTTCAAGAGAGCAAAAAGAGAGGGTTATACACCCGTGATTGTATCGGCAAGTCCTGCTTTTTGGATAAGACCATGGGCTGAACGAAACGATTTTGAGAAAGTGATTGCAACTGAAGCAAAAATAGAGAATGGTATTTTTACGGGTGATTTCGCTACTCCGAATTGTAAGGGGCAGGAGAAAATCAGACGTTTGCGCGAAATATACCCGGATTTAATTGATATCGAAATATGTTTCTGGGGAGATTCCAAAACGGATCTGCCGATGATGAGACTCGCCACCCGCGCTTGGAAAGTTAGCCGCAAAGGGGATATGACCCCATACGTGTGGTCTATTCTGCAGGGAAAGAAGTAAGATACTCTATCGCTTTATCAAGAATTGCATCTTTTCCTGCCGCGAGTTCATCCTCCGGAGAATGACATTCAAAACCTTCCGATGGGTCAATTCCAAATTCAGTTATCATTCCATCGGGACCATAGACGGGGGATGCTGAAAACCTTACCGACCAACCGTTAGGCAGTTCTGATGAGAAAGGCATGCCACCACCTCCGCCGGTGCGAGCGCCTATAATTTTCACTTGAGGCAAGGATTTCATTACAGCTGCGAAAGCATTGGCGGCACTATAGCATGACCTGTTGGTCAATAGGGCTATCGGCTTGTCAAGATATTGAATTCTTCCATCTTTCGCAGGCTTATAGGAAAAATAATACGGTTCTGAAAATTCATTCTTTCCGGGTCCCGTCTTATGTGTTATATATCCGCCCGATATCTCATTTTTGATAAATCTCCCGACTAATATATCAATATTGGTAACAATTCCTCCCCCGTTGTCTCTGATGTCTAAAATCAATCCTTTTGTCTCACCAAGAACTGCCAGAACATAATCAAGCGATAATTCTGAGATGCCGGATGCGAAAGAAGGATAATACAAATAGCCGACATCGTCAGGGAGAATTTTATATATCATTCCTGACGTTGATAAATAATTAAATTTCAAATAATATTCCTGAAGGGTGCGCAGATTGAAATCCTGCGGATAATTAGTCCACCATGCTCTATAATAACTCGTATTAAAATCGGATATTAGATTCACATGCCCGTCTTTTAATTCATCCAGCATAGCGGCACATACAAAAAATAATTCCACATCGCTCGTCTCTGAATTAATCTTTTTCCTGTATTTTGCCGTTACTGCATCCCAGTCTATTCCCTTTTCTTGAAAGAAGCAATATTTCGAACCGACTACTTCGGCTAATGCATCAAAATTGCCTTCAGGATTATCCGGATACGCCAGATCATCTTTGCAACTCATCAATGTGAGCATACACATAATCAAAAGACTTATTTGCGCGGAATATAAATTTTTTATTTTCAGTCCTAACATATTCTTAATTATCAAAAGGGGAGTATATATTTTTTACCTGAACGCGGTTTAAGTTTCAAACCTCCCGGAATAACATTGATGGTAAACATATTTATATTTTCCCTCTCAACAAGATGATTTGCTGACGTCCTGCGCCATTGCAGCATATAGCCGACTTCCATTGCCGTGCGTCCGAAATCAAGACCGAAAGCAATACGAAACTTTAAATCAGGGTAATTCCCCGGCCAGAGACAATGTACCAACCCCTTTCGATTACCCAGATATATCTCGTAGAAAGTTTCCCCATATTCGGGCATAAAGAACGCGCCGAGAATTGGAGCGCTCAAGTTCATTCTTGCCAATATTGGCAAGCGTCCTATCGCTGTCTGCCAGGTTAATTNGGTACGCGCATTTAATGCCGCGTGAATANCTGCACTAACAGGATTNTTGCTGTTTTTCAACAATGCCAGAATTCNACCTCCTAAATCAATACCTCCTCNNNCACNAATGGCTAATCTATGTGGTAAACGCCAATATCGACTCATGGACCATGAAAAATTAAAGTCCAAGTTATTCATGGCTTTATTTTTTGCAGGATTGAGCAATGTAAGTGAACCTCCTATATTTCCCTCAAAATGCATTTTGATTTTCTCGGGACAGAATTTCATAACCTTATCCCATTCTCCTTCAAGGTTCATTCTGAATCCGGAATATTCCACCGGCGAGAGATATGTACTAACTACTCTATTGCTACCTATTCCTATTCCATAATGTCCGATTACAGGTCGAGAAATATCTCCGGCATCCGAATTCTTTTCTTTCGCAAAGAACTTTATCGGCAAGATTAAAAAAAATAACAATATGATACCTCTCCAAGCCATGCAAGACCGGATTATTTCCTTTTTATTCATCCGAAGCTTCATCTTCTAAATTATATTCAAAAAGGTCTCCTTGCCTGGTCAGAGGATTCTTTGATTTATATTCTTCTTCAGAATTCTCTTCTGTATCATCAACCATGTTGCCGGATTCCTCCGCTTCCGGGAATCTTGTAGGCTCCAATTCCTTGATTTCTCCCAAATTAAAGGTTGTGATTCGTTTCCCTTTAGCCTTGAAACTCTTGACACCTATAAATTCATCCGCATCAATTTCAAGAGAAGGACGAACGGAATCATTGCCTCCGAATGTAACTTCCAAACGCGGATAAGGAGTGTCTGTGATTAATAGAAGTTGAGATTTCTCATCGTTGCCTACAAAACGTTGAGGCTTTGACGTAGGCTCAAAATAGAATCTTTTCAAGTAAGGAGCGCCCAAGGTGGCGTCATATAAAGCGACTGTCCATGTCTTGCGGGGGTCAAATTTTTCTATTCTCAATATGTTGTCATCAAAATGGTTCGTATCGGAATAAGTGGAGGTGAAATATTCTCCGTTCTTCGTGATAACCAAAACCAGATCATCACCTTGGAAAATTCCGAGACTCTCTCCTCTGCCATCGTAATTTAATCTTAACACATCTCTGTCAAACCATACTTCGCGTCCTCCTAACGTGGAGCCCCCTTTCTTATCCAAAGTGATTGACTTAACTGCATATTTAGTGACTAAATTACCCAAAGAATCTTTACCCTTTANAGCCATNTCNGCAAAATCGACAAGAAATNCCTTGTTTCTGGGAGCACGTCCTTGCGAACCTTGAGCACCTGTCAATGTNACTTTCACTGTCTCAGCCTCTCCGTTGGGATTGACCGATATATATTCTATTTTGGAACCCGGCTTACCCTTGGTGATATCATATTCCTTATCGCGAGTCAACCCTTTTATCAAGAAACGTTTTTTATAATATTCACCATCCTTGCCGTTGCGATAGATCACATTATACACCGTACGTTTGTCATCTTTCTTAAACAGTCCGATATAACGCACTTTTGTTCCCTTCTTGCCAATATATAATTTATCCTGAACTTTGACAATCTTATAAGTTCCATCCCGGTAGATTATCAGGATATCATCAATATCAGAGCATGTAAACTGGAATTCACCCTCCTTTATGCCGATGCCGATAAAGTTGCCATCTTTATCAAAATATAATCTTTTGTTGGCTTCGGCAACTTTAGTAGCTTCAATGGAATCAAAACCGCGAATAATCGTGCGTCGTGGAAATCGCTCGCCATATTTGCCTTTCAAATGCTCATACCAATTAATTGTAAATTCCACGATATGCTCAATGTCATACGCTATCTTCTCTATCTCCTCCTGTAGACGAGCTATCTTTTCATTGGATTTTTCAGANTTGAATTTCNATNTCCTTCCCATTTTGATTTCCNAGAGTTTCATTNTATCCTCTCGGGTAATCTCTCTGTAGAATGAAGATTTATATGGCTCCATGAGAATATCTATTCTCTCTACAGCTGCGTCCATATCAGGAGCCGATTCCAATTTTGAATCCTTATACATTCTCTTCTCGATAAAGATTTTCTCTAAAGAAGCGAATAACATAGCCTCTTTATTCTCTCCAAGTTTTATCTTCAATTCATCCAGAAGCATACGTTGGGTGTGGTCAACACTGAAACGCAATAAATCGCTAACGGTTAGGAAATGCGGCTTGTTGTCAACAATCACACAGCAACATGGAGAGATGCTGACTTCACAATCTGTAAAAGCATAAAGCGCATCAATAGCTTTATCGGAAGAGGTGCCGGGGTTAAGATGCACCAATATTTCAGCTTGAGCCGAGGTGTTATCATCCACTTTTCTGACTTTAATTTTTCCTTTCTCCATAGCAGACAATATGGAGGTTATCAAAGTAGTAGTGGTCTTGCCGAATGGGACTTCCGTGATGGCGAGTGTTTTATTGTCGATTTTCTCAATTTTAGCACGCACTTTCACCGATCCTCCGCGAGCCCCGTCATTGTATTTCGATGCATCAAGCAGCCCCCCCGTTTGAAAATCAGGGAGGAGCTTAAAAGGCTCATTCTTAAGATAAGCTATAGCGGCATCTAAAATCTCATTGAAATTATGCGGGAGAATCTTGGAAGAAAGACCCACGGCTATACCTTCAACGCCCTGCGCCAACAATAGAGGAAATTTTATAGGGAGCGACACCGGCTCCTTTTTTCTCCCATCGTAAGATGGAGTCCATTCAGTAATATCTGGAGAAAAAACCGTCTCAAGCGCGAATTCAGACAATCGAGCCTCAATATAACGTCCGGCGGCTGCTGAATCCCCGGTAAGAATATTTCCCCAATTACCCTGTGTGTCAATAAGCAGTTCTTTCTGTCCGAGTTGCACAAGAGCATCCCCTATGGAAGCATCCCCGTGAGGATGATATTGCATGGTGTTGCCAACAATATTTGCAACTTTATTGAATCTGCCGTCATCAAGCGTATGCATTGAATGTAAAATTCTTCTTTGCACGGGCTTTAAGCCATCTTCAATGTGAGGCACCGCTCTTTCTAAAATAACGTATGAAGCATATTCCAAATACCAATTTTTAAACATTCCTGAAAGGACTGTCCGCTTATCCCCCATTCCCGGAATAGTGTAGGAATTAATTGGAGCTTCAGAAGCCAACTCCTTTTCTTCCAATCGCATATCGTGAATTATATCATCTCTTCCGGATTCAATATCCAAAGCCTCTTCATTACCNGAATCAATANTTTCNGGNGATGAAGTGGGNTTGAAGTCGCTCAAATCCGNNTGATTATTAGAATTGATATTTTCTNACTCATTTTGAGTCNTGTCGGATNTGCTCATNAAAGGNATCNGTTATTATTTATATTGATAAGTCGCACAAAGTTCTATCATAAACAAGTGCAACATAAAAACATACAAAAATAACAAAAAATTGCTTTTTTACCTCATGTCAGAATGAAAAATAATTTTGTGGAGTTAAAAATATTTATTAATTTTGCAAAGTGAATCGCGCACGTGGCGTAATTGGTAGCCGCGCTAGACTTAGGATCTAGTGTCTTACGACGTGGGGGTTCTAGTCCGTTCGTGCGCACCGGAAAATTTGCTCAAATCTCATTAATATTGCTAAGATATTGATGAGATTTATTATTTTAACCTCCTTTTCGCAATTTTTATATTACAATACAAAGATTTTTGCTATCTTTGTATGTTTAAACGAAATATCAATTGATAGTCTTTTCTTGAAATTTCAAATTATCAGACTTATCATACTGATTTTTTGGGATTTTCTTTAGAATTGACAGATTTTTTTCAGTCAATATATGTATAGAGACAAAACTTGTGGCGAACTTCGTATCGCCGACGCCGGCAAAGAGGTAAAACTCGCCGGATGGGTTCAACGCGTAAGAAAAATGGGCTCTCTCACTTTTCTTGATTTACGCGACCGTTATGGAATCACTCAAGTCGTATTTAATCAAGAGATCAACCCCGAACTTTGCGAAATTGCCAATTCGCTCGGTCGCGAATTTGTAGTTGAAATCAAAGGGAAAGTCGAAGAGCGTACTTCAAAAAATAAAAATCTCCCTACAGGCGAAATCGAAATAATAGCCTTGGAAGTTAAAATTCTAAACAAATCCGANATNCCCCCTTTCACTATTGAANACAACACCGATNGCGNGGATGATTTACGCNNGAAATATCGCTATCTTGATTTGCNTAGAAATTGCGTAAAGAAAAATCTTGAATTGCGCCNCAAAATGGCTTTTGAGATTCGCAAATATCTTGATTCCAAAGGCTTTCTTGAAATCGAGACCCCAATCCTCGTGAAATCCACCCCGGAAGGTGCACGCGATTTCGTGGTGCCTTCTCGCATGAATCCCGGCGAATTTTATGCCCTCCCCCAATCCCCTCAACTCTTCAAGCAACTTTTGATGGTCAGCGGATATGACCGCTATTTCCAAATTGCAAAGTGTTTCCGAGATGAAGACTTGCGAGCCGACCGTCAGCCGGAGTTTACTCAAATAGACTGCGAAATGAGTTTCGTGGAGCAAGAAGATGTGATTCAAATGTTTGAAGGTCTCGTAAAACATATTTTCAAATATGTAAAGAATATTGACTTCACTGAGCCATTCCCGAGAATGACCTGGGCAGACGCTATGAAACTTTATGGATCCGACAAACCTGATCTCAGATTCGGAATGCCCTTTGTGGAACTTACCGACCTTGCAAAAGGTCATGATTTCAGCGTGGCTGATGACGCTCAGATAGTTGTCGGCATCTGCGCTCCGGGATGCGCCAACTACACCCGCAAGCAACTCGACCAACTTACCGATTTTGTGAAACGTCCGCAAGTAGGCGCTAAAGGGATGATTTGGGTTAAGTTTGAAGAAGATGGAAGTGTGAAAAGCTCTGTCGGGAAATTTTACTCGGAAGAAGACCTCAAAGAATGGGGGAAACGTGCAGACGCAAAACCCGGCGACCTGCTACTCGTATTGACCGGAGAGACAATGAAGACCCGCAAGCAACTCTGCGAATTGCGACTCGAAATGGGTAATCGCCTTGGACTTCGCGACAAAAATGTTTTCGCTCCACTTTGGGTTGTTGACTTCCCCTTATTTGAATGGGATGATGAGACGCAACGCTATTATGCAATGCACCATCCGTTTACCTCACCCAATCCGGAAGATATACCATTGCTACGCACCGACACCGGAAACGTTCGTGCCACAGCCTATGATATAATTGTCAACGGCACCGAACTCGGTGGCGGCTCCATCAGAATCCATGATGCTAAACTTCAGGATGAAATGTTTGAACTCCTCGGATTTACTCCGGAAAAAGCACAGGAGCAATTTGGATTCCTTATGAACGCCTTCAAATATGGCGCGCCTCCTCACGGTGGATTGGCTTTGGGTTTTGACAGATTTGTATCAATCGTTGCCGGTCTTGATACTATTCGCGACGTTATCGCTTTTCCGAAAAATAATTCGGGACGCGACGTGATGAATGAATCCCCTTCTCCAATTGATGATGCTCAATTGGAAGAACTTCAACTTAAATTGGATTTAAAAGATTGATATATATGTTGAAGGTCAAAGATATCGCAACAGTAATTGAAGAGTTCGCACCAAAAAATCTTCAGGAATCTTACGACAATACCGGTCTCCAAGTGGGAAATCCGGATATGAGCGTCAGTGCGATATTGTTGTGCCTTGACGTAACGGAAGATGTATTGGAAGAAGCTAAACGCCGCCAATGCAATCTTATCATTAGCCATCATCCTCTCCTTTTCTCCGGATTGAAGCAAATTACGGGTGAAACACCGACAGAAAGAATTGTGATAGAAGCCTTAAAATGCAACATTGCAATATACGCTTCTCACACAAATCTTGATTCAGCTTCCGAAGGGGTAAGTTATGAAATTGCTCATCTGCTCGGGATGAAAAACTTAAAAGTGCTTGCTCCCCATCATGACGACTCTTCCACCGGACTCGGAATAATAGGAGATATAAATCCAACTCCCAAAATTGAATTCCTCAGAAAGGCAAAAGAGACATTGAAAGTCGGACAACTGAGATATTCCGCTCAGTCTCCCCATATAGTCATCCGCAAGGTTGCGCTATGCGGAGGTGCGGGAGCTTCACTGATAAAAAACGCAATTGAAGTCGGAGCGGACGCACTGCTCACCGGTGACTTAAAATATCATGATTACACCTCTTTTGGTTATAAAATTCTATTGGCAGACATAGGTCATTATGAAAGTGAATTATGCGCACGCAAACTACTTTCCAGAATAATCAGAGGGTCTTTCCCAAACTGCGTGGTCTATTTCTCCGAAACAGAATCAAACCCTGTGGCATACATATAATCATTAAAAAACGAAAAATAATAATAGAGAATAAAATATAAATTATGGCTTCTGAAAAGAAATCTGAAAAAGATCGCAGCGTTGAGGATCGCCTCAAATCGCTCTATCATCTCCAAACTCTTCTGTCGGAAATCGACCGCATCAAATTCCTTCGCGGCGAACTCCCTCATGAAGTAAAAGATCTCGAAGATGAAATCGTGCGTTATCAAACACGTATCCAGAAACACACAGATGAAATTGCAGATTTGGAGCAATTCGCTAATGTGAAAAAAGGAGAGATTCAAGACCGTAAGGCTAAAATTGCCCGTTATGAGGAGCAATTGAATAATGTGCGCAACANTCGTGAATNTGNCTTCNNCGAAAAAGANAAAGAANTTGAAAGTCTTGAAATAGAACTTGCGGAAAAANACATCCGCGAAGCTGAAGCAAAAATAGANCGCAAAANAGAGGAAATTGAAAAAGCACAANCCGAACTTGCCGACCATCAGCACAATCTCGAAGAAAAGANAGCCGAACTTGAAGAGATAGTAAGCGAAACAAAGAAAGAGGAAGAGAATTATAGAATGCAAGCTAAGGAAGTTGAGCAAGAGATTGACGATTATACTCTGGCAGCTTTCAAGCGTATTCGTGGCAACGCCCGCAATGGTCTCGGCATCGTCACCGTGGAACGTTCTGCATGCGGAGGTTGCTTCAACCGCATCCCGCCTCAACGTCAACTTGAGATTAAGATGCACAAGAAAGTTATTGTTTGCGAATATTGCGGCAGAATCCTCATTGATGGTTCACTCGTAGGTGTGGAAGAAACTCCCGTTGAAACACCCAAGCCCAAACGCGCCGGACGCAAAAAAGCGACTACAGCCAAATCGACTGAAGCTGCTGAGATATCAGAATAATACCAAAAATATTATTTATTTAATGACATAGAGACCCTGAAGCCAATNGGCANTCGGGGTCTCCTTATTTTTTTGAGGCGGATACGAATTTACAAGGGGTTGTTGGAAAACTATTCAAATCTTTCAGTAAAAATACATTCTTCTCTTAATCTCCTTCATTTCAAAATCATGAGATTTAAGGAANNAATCAAAACTGTAATACCGCTGCTGTAAGGATTATCGTTATTAAAATCATANTTTAAGGAATGTCAAGAAGACGATGGGTTTGGAGAGAAAGCCTCCAGCGGGGGNCAGATTTCACTCTTTCTNTTGTAGATTCCAAATTCTTTNGACGTTCAGTCTCCTCCTTAACATAACATGGCTGCANATACNTTCTCGGATTGCATCCTTCTAACATGTCCAAATACTCTTCCAGAGGCTGCCCGACATCTACAACCTTTATTTCATCAGCATAATTTATCTTTATCAGGTCTCCCCCCTTAGCCATTCCGGATTTAGGAGAAAAGGTAACCCAATCTATGCCGGAAGGTAAAGGATGCGTACCATTGGTTTCAATCGCAATTTTTTTACCGGCTGAGTGCAACAACTGAATGAAATCGTCATCAATATGCAAGGAGGGTTCGCCTCCGGTCAACACCACCCATTCAGCAGGATATTTATTAATTTCATCTATAATTTCCTCATCCTCCATCAATTCTCCCGTTTCATGGTATGTATCGCAAAAAGGGCATTTCAAATTGCAACCTGAGAAACGCACAAACGCCATCGGAGTTCCCGTGTTAGCACCCTCCCCCTGCAAGGAATAAAATATTTCATTAACTTTCCTTTTCATTCAATTAAATTTTATATTAATTCCCCAAATAACGAAATCAATCCTTTTCGTATATCGCCACGTTTCCTTCACTCTCTTGAATTTCACATCGCCACGCATTATCAACATTATCCACTATCCATTTTGCAATATTCTCAGCCGTAGGATTAAAGGGTAAAACATCATTTAATACTTCATGATCAAGCATAGTATTAATTTTTTTCTTTACATGTGTGAAATCTGTCACCATTCCATCCCGATTTAGCTCCTCGCTTCTACACTCCACTATTATTATCCAATTATGCCCGTGCAAATGGGTACATTTGCTTGGATACGAGAGCGCCAACTTATGAGCAGCTGAAATTTCAATGCGTTTTTTGACGTAATACATTTTAATTCATTTTTTATTCCGAATCATTATCTCAGTTCTTTAATTAATTTTCATATTCCGTGGGGTCTTCAATTCCGGCTTCCGCCATTGCTTCACGTCGCTCCACACATGTGCCGCAACGTCCGCAATGTTTCTCTCCCCCACGATAACAACTGTAAGTCAAGGAATAATCCATTCCGAGTCGCTTACCGATTTCAGCAATGTCAGCCTTGTCTATATCAGTATAAGGAGCGAAAATATCTATATCATCGTATGTTCCCTCCCCTATGGCTTTACTCATAGCCTGAATAAAACCGAAGCGGCAATCAGGATATATCGCATGGTCTCCCCCATGATTGGCTATCATAATATGCTTTACTCCGCGGCTTTCGGCAATACCCGCGGCAATACTCAACATGATGCCATTGCGAAAGGGCACCACCGTGCTCTTCATATTTTCATCGGCATAACTCCCTTCAGGAATGGCATCAGCACCATCAAGCAGGGAACTCCGGAAATATTTTGAAATAAAATCCAATGGTATCACTATATGCTCTATGCCAAGAATATCACAATTCTTCCGGGCACATTCAATTTCACGTGCATTATGGTTTGCTCCATAATCAAATGTAACAGCTGCTGCAATTTTATCTTTATATTCATATAGCATTGTGGTGGAANCCATTCCTCCCNACAATATTAATATAGAATCCTNTTCCATANCTTATNTCATATTCTCCTTGAATATCATCAATCTNCTTTCATNNTCAAGAGTCTTGTGGTCAGCATCTCCATAATTTGCAAACGGATAAATGCTTATCCCGCCGCGTGGCATAAATATTCCTCTCACTTCTATATATTTCGGATCCATTAATTTATTCAGGTCTTTCATGATGATATTGATGCAATCTTCATGAAAATCACCATGATTTCTGAATGAAAACAGATATAATTTCAAACTTTTACTCTCCACCATTTTTTTGCGTGGAATATAAGAAATATAAATATGCCCGAAATCGGGTTGACCGGTCTTCGGACACAATGTCGTAAATTCCGGACAATCGAAAGTTACTACATATTCATTATCCTCATGCTTGTTGGGAAACGTTTCAAGCAAAGAGGGATTATAATCTGTGGGATATTTAACTCCTTGATTCCCCAGAAGCGTTACGCCTTCCAATTCTTCTTCATTTCGCATATTGCATCAATTGTTTATTCTTGATTTTCAACTATATTAATTTCCTCAGAGTCAGCTTTCTCCTTCTCCAACACATCTTTTATCAATTTGCATCTTTCAATAATACGTCTGCAATCGGACATCAAATCTTTTTGTGCTTGCAAGCCTGCGAAATACACCGGAAGCCCCAATGGGAAAACTATCATCATTGCCCATCCGAACCATGCTTTATGTGCAGGATGATATACCCAAACCTGCCTTAAAACCGGAAAGTCAGCAAGTTTATTGATTACCAACGGATTTCTTGAATCATTCAGATATGTAATTGTAGATTCCAAATTCTCTGACAATTCCCGGACGCTAAGTTCGGAAATACCATTTAGCCAATATCTTTTATATCCTATCAGACGTGAATAACGAGTTAATATTGTCTTTGCATTTTTAGAGAGATTGTCCAAGAGTCCAATACTCTCTCGGATTGATATCTCGTTTATTATCACCTCTTTTGACGCCACGCTTCTTGATGAGCGCAAACCGAATATCTTGCGGAACCATCCGGAAACTCTATCCTTGTCAAACACAGCGGAGTCGTTCATCGCTTTCCATGTTACATATACTCCGAGCGGACCGAGCACAAAAGTGGAAATCCACATACCTATCCACACTATTATCTTCCCGTCGCGTGCCATCTTATAACCTGTATTATCTATTATGTAATATACCAGGAAGAGCAAAACGGAGATGACGAGAGGCGTACCTAATCCTCCTTTTCTAATAATTGCACCCAACGGGGCTCCAATAAAGAAAAATATGATGCACGCCACTGATAGCGTAAACTTCTTGATCAGTTCTATCTCGTGACGACGAAGAATTTTCTTTTCATCGTTTATCNCTTGAGCGCGGAAATACATCTGTTGCTGATGCCGGTCATTGATAGNATATGCCNCGGAATAAATTTCNGCCTGTTTTCCGGATGGGAGGGAATCCACCAATTCCCTAATATCCACACTTTTGACATTTTCCCAGTTAAGGGATAATAAATCGGGAACGTCCGGTCTTTGATAATTTGACGGAATTTCACTCCGATCGGACATCTGATTTGAGTCTCCTCCTGCCTCAACGGGAATTTCCCTATAATATACCTTAGGCACACCTGTCAGGATGTTCAATTCCTGTGATTTAAGATATGGGGCTTCATCTCTCCCGATTGAATCAAGCCGAAGTTCTATAGAGTCCATCGTCTGTCTGAGTTCAGCAATGTTTTTGCCTACATATTGATTTCTCNTTCNCCCTTCATCGAGCCTGTTGAAATTTGCATCAAACGNGATTAAGACCTGCTTGNCANTAAAAGTCTCCCTNCGGAAAGGTGTGTTAATGGAGCGAACACTGTTTTGGTCGCGTAAATTTTCAAATTGCTCTCCTTCATAGAGATGAAGATAAAGATATTTCATGTCAGGCGTGAAAGCCAACTGAGCTGAATCGGCTGTTATGACAGTGGCGTTATCCCCACCTTTGCTGACGTCATAAATCAATACATCCTTAAGCCTCCCCGTGTCTCTATTTTTCTCTTTTACAAAGAGATTAAATCCCGGAATTTGGTCATAAAACACATTCTCGGGTATCTCAAGTTCAGGTGATTTCTGACGCATTGAAAACAGGAGTGTCCACATTTTCACTTGCGCTTTGGGCAGAATGTTGTTTTGGAAATAAAAAGCACCGACCGCAATTATTCCTACCGTTACGATTAGTGGCGCCATCACCCGGAGCAATGATATCCCCGAGGCTTTCATGGCGGTGAGTTCAAATTTCTCGCCGAGATTGCCGAAAGTCATCAAAGATGCCAATAAAATAGCCAATGGCAATGCCATCGGCACCATTGAAACAGCGGCATAGAAGAAGAGTTCTCCCAATACTCCCATGCCGAGCCCTTTTCCCACCAAATCATCAATATATTTCCACAAGAATTGCATCAACACGATGAAGAGCACAATGAAAAAAGTCATTGCAAATAATGGAAGAAAACTCTTCAGCATAAACCGATGAAGGCGTTTGAATACAATCATAATGCAAATTTAATATATAATTCACAATNAATGCCCATTTAAAACCCGTTATNATCCCTTTTTTATTAACNTTGCATAGTTNAATTTCNTAAATACTATATCATGACACTGTTTGAAAGACTCACAGCCACTGCGCAAAGCATGCCGCAGAGGCTTGTGCTTCCGGAATCAAAAGAGCCCCGCACTCTTAAGGCTGCGGATGACATTATCGCTCGCAAGATAGCAAAAGTTGTGCTCGTTGGCAAAAGAGAGGAAATTCTCGCTGAGGCTGACAAATTAAACCTTTCCCATATCAGCGAGGCTGAAGTGGTGAATCCTGAAGATGCCGCTTTTACTCAGAAATATGCAGAATTATTCCACGATTTGCGCAAAAAGAAAGGCATAACGATGGAAATGGCTTGCGAACAAGTTAAGAATCCTCTTTATTTAGGTTGCTTGATGATTAAAGCCGGTGATGCAGACTGCATGGTGGCTGGAGCCCTCAGCCCTACTTCTCATGTTCTCCGCGCTGCATTCCAAGTTCTTAAGACCAAACCCGGTATTTCTGTCGTTTCCGGCGCATTCATCATGCTTCTCCCCGAGAATGTGCCATACGGCGAAGATCACATGCTGATTTTTGCCGATTGCGCCGTTGTGCCCGACCCCACAAGTGAAGAGCTGGCTCAAATTGCTGTGGAAACTGCTAAAACAACCAAAAATATTGCCGGATTGGATCCCGTTGTGGCAATGCTCAGCTTCTCAACTTGGGGAAGTGCATCTCATGAACGTGTTGATAAAGTTCGCAACGCCGTGGACATAGCCAAACAGATGGATCCGAACCTTAAGATTGACGGAGAACTGCAAAGCGATGCAGCAATTGTGCCGGAAGTGGCAGCTAAAAAAGCTCCCGGAAGCGAGGTTGCAGGTCATGCCAATACTCTCATTTTCCCATCACTCGAAGTTGGAAATATTGCCTATAAACTCGTGCAACGTCTTGCGGGAGCCGGCGCGGTAGGTCCGATTCTTCAAGGGTTGGCAGCTCCTGTCAACGACCTTTCCCGTGGTGCAACTGTGGAAGATATCATCAACACTATTATCGTTACATGCAATCAAGCCATTGGCGAGAAAAAGAATTCTTAATTCTCAATTCTCAAGTCTTAATACTTAATACTTAATATAATTTACATGAAGATTCTTGTTCTTAACTGCGGATCAAGCAGTGTGAAATATAAACTTATAGATTCAGAATCCAAAGATGTCATGGCTGAAGGCGGAGTGGAAAAAATCGGTTTGCCCGATTCTTTTCTGAAGTTCAAACGCCCCGATGGCTCAAAAGAGACTATTGTGGTGGATATGCCGGATGCTAAGGAGGCGGTGCGCCAGGTGCTCAAAGTCCTCTCCGACCCCAAGGAAGGTGTAATCAAGAGTTTTGATGAAATTGACGCAGTGGGTCATCGCGTGGTGCACGGCATGGAAAAATTTAATAAATCAGTGCTTATCACTCCTGAAGTCATTGAGAAAGTCAAAGAATGTTATCCTGTTGCACCCCTTCATAACCCGGCTAACATCACCGGCATTGAAGCGGTCAGTGAAATTCTTCCGAATGTGCCTCAAGTCGGAGTGTTTGACACTGCTTTTCATCAGACTATGCCGGCAAAAGCCTATATGTATGCCCTTCCATATTGGGCATACGAAAAATACGGCGTAAGACGCTACGGCTTCCACGGCACTTCACATCGCTACGTTTCTCATCGCGCATGCGAATTTCTGGGTCTCCCCTACGACAAACAAAGAATCATCACTTGCCACATCGGCAATGGAGCATCCATCACGGCTATTAAAGATGGAATTTCTGTTGACACATCTATGGGTTTGACTCCCACAGAAGGTTTGATGATGGGCACCCGCGTTGGAGATGTCGACCCCGGAGCCATCGCTTATCTCATGGAGATATNNGATCTCGATGCTGCCGGAGNTATGAAACTCATTAACAAAGAGAGTGGAGTGGCAGGCGTTTCTGAAATCTCAAGCGACATGCGTGATATTGAGAATGCCGTGGCAAATGGCGAAGAGAAAGNAAAGCTNGCACTGGATATGTATGANTATCGCATTTTGAAANATATCGNCGNTNATACNNCNGTGTTGGGTGGCGTGGATGTTATTGTATTCACCGGAGGCGTCGGAGAAAATAAAACCGGCACTCGCGAAGTTATCTGCAAGCAATTGGCTTATCTCGGCGTGACTTTCAATGAGGAAGCAAACAAAACTCGCGGCAAAGAGATTGAAATTTCCGGCAAAGATTCTAAAGTGAAAGTAGTTGTGATCCCCACAGATGAGGAATTGATGATAGCCCGCGACACCGCAGATATTGTCGGCAAACTCTGATATATTTTATCAAACTCCAGGATCTGAATAATTTTTTTAAATGATAATATATTTATCCCCGTCGAAATGCACGGCGGGGATAATAATAAAAATCAAGTCTATGCTTTTAGAAATACTCTGGAATGCCGATCCCGTTCTCTTCTCCCTTGGTCCGATTGCAGTCAGATGGTACGGTCTATGTTTTGCAGTCGGCTTCTTAATTGGTTATCAAATTGTAGCTGCAATGTTCAAACATGAAGGAGCACCTGAAAGTTGGCTCGGGATATTGCTGATGTATCTGGTGGTCGGCACAATCTTAGGTGCCAGACTCGGACACGTTTTCTTCTATGAATGGGATTATTATTCAGCTCACCCCGGAGAAATTTTAAAAGTATGGAATGGGGGATTGGCAAGTCATGGAGGCACTATCGGAAATATCATTGCTTTGTTTCTCTTCTCATGGTTTGTCAGTAAAAAACCCGCCTCCTGGGTTTTCGACAAAGTTGTGATTCCAATCGCTTTGGTTGGAGCCCTGATCAGATTGGGGAATTTAATGAATAGCGAAATCTACGGTGGTCCAACCTCGTTGCCTTGGGGATTTGTGTTCCTACGCAATGGTGAAACAGTCGCTTGCCATCCAACTCAATTATATGAAGCCGCGTGCTATCTGATCCTCTTTGCCCTGCTCATGTGGATGTATTGGAAACGCAATGCCGAAGAACGTCCCTGGCTCATTACAGGAGTCTTTTTCATCGGAATCTTTATTCCCAGATTCTTTATAGAATATCTGAAAAATGTGCAGGTAAGTTCAGAATATGATTTGATAGCTAAATATGGAATGAACCTCGGACAAATGTTGAGTATACCCTTTATTCTTCTCGGAATTGGCTTGATTGTCTACGCAATGATAAAACCACGTCAACATTGGAAATTTCCCAATAAATTTGCGCCTGAACCTAAGAAGAAATAATCTCTTCCCAAAGTTTCATAACAGGCTCCTGATTATATCTTTCCAATGCTTTATTCATANCTTTTATCGACATTTCTTTTAACTTTTCGGGAGATTGCATGAGTTCTTNNANTCTCCTTTTAAATTCCCCCTCTTTAAATGGCTCTATCAACACTCCGGATTCTCCGTCTTCTATCAGCTCCGATGCCACCGGATAAGAGTTGTAAGCCACCGGCACACATCCTTCACTTTGAGCTTCCATTATAACCCTCGGCATCCCTTCATTATCAGAAGTTTGAAGCAATATGGATGACTTCTTTAATATCTCTGTCACATTCTCCATCTGACCTCGAAATGTTATTCTTTTTATCCCTCTTCGGCGCACTAATGCTTCAAATCTCTTCCTGTCGGGTCCCTCTCCAATTATATCTAATTTCCATTCCGGAAATAATTGCGTTAATTGCTCCCAGATTCTAATTATCCGCGACAAGCGTTTTGTGTGTTCCACAATCCTACCTACATATAATAAAGTTTTTTCCTTTTCCACAACCCCGGTTTTACCCTCGTTGCCTTCACCTGATGTTAAGAAATTAGGGATAATCTCCAATTTTGTCTCATCATATATTTCCGGATTAATTAGTTTTTTCAAGCCGCCAATGAATTTTTGCGAAAGCACCACAAAAAAATCGGAATTCAAAAACACTTCATTCAGATTTTTTCTATAACGTCGGAAATATTCTCTTTCATACAGAGGCCAAATCAAGAATTTAGCAAGTTTTTTAATGAAAATACCCTCATTTTCTGCAATTGGCTTATGGTGTGTCAATCTGGGATTTGTGTGCAGAACACTGATAATTCGAGCATCTGTCAATTCCCTTATCCCTTTCAAAATGGGTGTTATGATTTTTACGCATCCCTGATTAATCACAATCTCAAATTGCTTTTCATNTATTAGTTTTACTATGTTTCGGGANTGGAACTCATCATATAATCTGTAAATCTTCACCCCCTTTGAAATCTTCGATTCGTCAAAGGGTCTGTCGCCATCCCGAGCTGCTATAGCCACATTATAACGTGATTCAGCCAGATAATTGGCTAAGGCTACAGTCATAGTTTCAATCCCTCCGGCTTCAGGAAACCGGGGAAGCAAAAAGAGTATTTTCTTACGCGAGTTTATCGTCATGATGATGCAAATTTATTGATTTTTTATTATACGGCAAGCACTATGTCAATAAATACGCAGCAATTGATTTTGAAAGGCGACGAAAAAATTATATATTTGCATTAATGAGTGATGCTATCTTTCATATTATCGCCATAGCAGTCCTGATAATTGCTGTCATAAGAGGTTATCGACTCGGACTGACAGGGCTCGTCACGTCAGTTTTGGGTCTGGCATTTGGGGTGGTATGCGCTCATATTTTTTTAGAAGGAGCAACAAATATCGCCGAGTCCATAATACCGAACTCCATACTCGAAAGAAGCGGAAAATATTTTGCAACCAATCTGGGTGCAGGGACTGTCTTCGCCATAGTATATTCAATATTTTATTCCATTACCGCCATCATCCGTAAGGCGATTTCGGGCTTTGGCAGCGGAATACTGGATTCCATTCTCGGAGTAGCATTTTGCATAGTGAATTATATGTTAATGCTCTCCATAGTGTATAATCTATTAGTAGGTTATAATCCGGAGTCGATTCTGATGCGGCATGGCAAAAACGATGACGGCAATATCATAGAAGCCGTATTATGGATTGCCCCGGCTTGTCTCGGATCGGAAAGTTTTTCGGAATTTGCTCACGAAGAGCAACTGAGGGAAGCTAAAAAAATTTCTTTCAACTATCTTTCTGATAAAAACGTTTCTATTATACAAAATTGTTGAAATTTAAAATAAACCCCATATCATGCTTAAAGTCAGCAACCTTCACGCCGAAATCAACGGGAAGGAAATTTTAAAAGGTATCAATCTCGAAGTTAAACCCGGCGAAGTCCATGCGATAATGGGACCAAACGGGTCTGGAAAATCAACTCTTTCAATGGTTTTAGCAGGTAATCCTGCTTACAAGGTGACTGAAGGAACTGCAGATTTTTACGACAAAGACCTTCTTGCAATGCCCCCGGAAATTCGCAGTCATGAGGGTATATTTCTCGGATTTCAATATCCCGTTGAGATTCCCGGAGTGTCAATGATGAATTTCATGCGCGCCGCAGTCAACGCCAAGCGTGAGTATTTCGGAGAAAAACCGATGAGCGCTGCTGATTTCTTAAAATTAATGCGCGAAAAACGCTCTATCGTGGAACTCGACAATAATCTCGCCTCAAGAAGCGTAAATGAGGGTTTCTCAGGTGGTGAGAAAAAGAGAAATGAAATTTTCCAGATGGCAGTGTTGGAACCTAAATTATCAATTCTTGACGAAACTGACTCCGGACTTGATATTGATGCTCTCCGAATTGTAGCGGAGGGTGTTAATAAACTTAAAACAACCAACAATGCCACGATTGTCATTACCCACTATCAACGCCTGTTGGATTATATCAAGCCTGATATCGTGCATATTCTTTATAAAGGAAGAATAGTGAAAACTGCCGGTCCGGAACTCGCCCTTCAGCTTGAAGAGAGAGGGTATGATTGGATAAAAGAAGAACTGGGAGAAAAATGACATGGAAAATTCCGTACAACAATATATAGATTTATATACAGACAATAAGACCGCTATTAATTCCCGCTCATGCGGAATTATGAATGATTGTCGCCCGGAAGCTGCAGATTTTTTATCCGGCTCTATCATTCCGAAATTGGGGAGTGAAAACTATGAAATCACAAACCTGCGAGAAATTTTTAGCCAAAATTATGGACTGAACATCAATCGTGTGCCCCTCTCTGTCAATCCAGCGGAAAGTTTTAAATGCGGAGTGCCGAAGATGACTTCCGCTCCCTTTATGCTGATTAACGACATACCCTACATTCCGGCTGATTCTTTAAAAAATCTTCCTGAAGGAGTTGAGATTGCAAGCCTTCGCGAGATCGGAGAAAAAAATCCGGAAATGTTAGGCAGGTATTATAATAAATTGGCTGATGCTTCAAATTCTTGTGTTGCACTATCCTCTCTTTTGGCACAAGACGGATTATGGATAAGGATTCCTAAAAAAACCAAGGTGGTCAAGCCGCTGCAGCTCGTCAACATACTTGGAGGAGCTCCCGATATTATGGCGGTGCGCAGAATTGTGATTGTAGTGGAAGAAGAAGCTGAGGCATGTCTGCTCGCGTGCGACCATTCATCTCAATCAGATTCTCAAATGTTGGCATTGCAGACAATTGAAATATTTGTCGGCAAAAATGCTCAATTTGATTATTATGATTTAGAGGAATCAACTGAAAATACTTCTCGCCTCTCATCTCTTTGGCTTGAACAAAAAGCGGATTCGCGTGTCGTAATCAACGGACTGACTATCTATAACGGCAGAACCCGAAATGAATATCACTGTTCTTTTGCAGAACCCGGAAGTGAATTGAAACTCTATGGAATGGGGATTGCCGACCGCAACAGGAAAATTGATACATATTCCCTGGTTGACCATGATTCAGAGAATTGCCACACCGAAGAATTATTTAAATACTCCGTTGACGACAATTCCTTAGGAGCCTTCACCGGACTTATCAAAGTTGCCCCCGGAGCCAAAAAAACCGAGGCTTATCAATCTAACAGAAACCTTATCGGAAGTGATAATGCGCGAATGTATTCGAAGCCTCAACTGGAAATATATAACGATGACGTAAAATGCNCTCACGGCTCAGCTGTTGNNAAANNGGATGAAATNCAACTTTTCTACATGCGTACCCGTGGACTTGATGACGCACNNGCTCGCTTNCTGCTTAAACAGGCTTTCATGGCTGACGTTATTGATAAAGTTTCCATTCCCGGACTTAAAGANCGCTTGACTCTCATGGTGGAGCGCCGCTTTGCAGGAGAATCTGCAGGATGTCATGATTGTAATTCCGAATGCCCCGTAAATATCAGTTGAATTAATAGTAGTTATTACCGACAGATATGACTCTTGACCTCAATAAAATTAGAGAACAATTCCCCTCTCTGAATAGACAGATAAATGAACACCCGCTCATATATCTCGATAACACAGCTACATCTCAAACCCCGAAGCGAGTTATTGATGCTATTAATGATGTGTATCTGAATCATAAAGCCAATGTGCATCGCGGCGTGCATACTCTTTCCCAAGAAGCCACTGATTTGCAAGAACATACTCGCCGAGAAGTAGCCAAATACATCAATGCTGAATCCCATTGTGAAGTTATCTTCACACGAGGAGCTACGGAAGCAATTAATCTTGTGGCATCATCTTTCGGTTCGGATTTCCGGGAAGACGGGGAGATAATACTGACAGTAATGGAGCATCACTCCAATATTGTGCCTTGGCAATTGCTCCAAAAACGCAAAAACCTCAAAATAAAAGTTGTAGACATTGACGAAAAGGGAGAACTTGATATTGAGCAATATAAGTCTTTATTTAATGATAAGACCTTAATGGTCTCTTTCACTCATGTCTCAAATGTTTTAGGCACAATCAATCCCGCTAAAGAAATGGTGAAGATTGCACATAAACATGGCGTGCCGGTAATGATCGACGGCGCTCAGGCATCCCCTCACCTGCAACTTGATATGCAAGATTTGGATTGCGATTTTTATGCTTTTTCATCCCATAAGATGTATGGACCGAGCGGTATTGGAATTCTTTATGGCAAAGAACAATTGCTTGAAAAAATGCCACCATACCAAGGGGGAGGAGAAATGATTGAACATGTCTCTTTTTCCGGCACCACCTTCGCGGATCTACCCTTTAAATTTGAAGCGGGCACACCCGATTTCGTGGATATAGCTGCTTTCAGCCAGGCATTGGATTTTATCCAATCAATCGGGATACGGGAGATTGAAAAACATGAGGAATATTTGTTAAATCTGGCGACGCAAGGTCTCAAAGAGAGAGTTCCCGGATTGAGAATTTTCGGAGAATCCCCGCATAAAAGCGCAGTAATCTCTTTCTTGTTGGGAAATAATCATCCCTACGACGTCGGTGTGCTTCTTGACGGACTCGGAATTGAAGTAAGAACCGGACACCATTGTGCCCAGCCTCTGATGGAGCGCCTGAATATTCCCGGCACTGTCAGAGCCTCATTTGCTGTTTACAATACTCAGGAAGAGGTGGAAACATTCGTAAAAGGTGTGGAACGTATCGCTAAAATGTTATCGTGAAGAAAAACCGTTTACGCTCATCATTAGCGGCAATTGCCCGCCCCCTATCATGCATAATGCATAAGCTCGCCATTATCCGCCCTGTAATGTATGTTAAAGTTGACGGCGGAATATCCTCGCAAATGCATTTCTATTTAGTCGGCGAAAAATTACGCCGACTATCAAAAGCCGATATTCAATATGATTTGGATTGGTTTAACTATGACGCGCTTGATATGGACGGGAAATATTCCAGAAACTTCGACCTCCTGAAACTTTTCCCCAATCTATACTTCCCTATCGCAAAAAACAATTGGAAATTAAGACTCTACCGACTTTTATATACCCATGAACATGATGCGTCTCTTCCTCAAAATTCATGGGAATCATTAAGACCTCCCCTTTTCCTCTCAGGTTATTATGCCGCCGATGATGAGTTTTATTCCGAAATGGCTGAAATTTTTATTTCTGAACCCATAGGGCTGAGCGAAACGGATAAAATGAATGCAACTGAAATTGAGTCTTCCGAAAACTCGGTAGGTATGCATGTCAGGCGAGGAGACCTGGCACGTTTCCTTCCCGCCTACGGCTCACCGGCACCAACAAAATATTTTGCTCATGCAGTCAAATTGTTGCAAACAAAATATGGAGAGGATATTAGAATCTTTATTTTCAGCGATGAACCCGATTGGGTAACCGCCAATTTGCTGCCGGAATTGCCTAAAGGTAATTATAGGCTAATGGTAAATAATAAGTCCGATAAGGGATACGTAGATTTATGGTTGCTCTCAAGATGCAAACATTTCATCTCATCCTCGGGGAGTTTCGGGAAATTTGCGGCTATGATGAATCCCCGGCATGGAGATGTAATAATATATTCAACCCCGGAATCAGAAATTTGGCAACGCCGAATTGAAAGAGTAACCTTACTTTCTGACAAGGATTGGGAATAACTAATTTTTCAAGATAAATGTCTCGTTTAGGCACTTTACACTACATCATCAATAAACTGCACGACCTCAAAGTAAGTTTTGCCTTTTTGGGAGTCGCGGTCTTGTTGGTGTTTACAAGTATTTGGGCTTATCGGGAATTCATCACTTCACCTCCTTACATTGACCCCGATAAATATCCCATCAGGGGTATCGACGTTTCTTCTCATAACGATATGATGAACCTTGACGCTGCAGCATCTTCAGGGATTGAATTCATTTTTATCAAAGCCTCTGAAGGAGACACTTTCAGAGACCAAAATTTCAACATCAATTATGACAAAGCACGCCATGCCGGATTGAAAATAGGAGCATATCACTTTTTCCGTTTTGATGTAGGAGGTGTGGCTCAAGCCAAAAACTTTCTCCAATCCATCGGGAGAAGAAAACTTGATTTGGGTGTAGCAATCGATGTTGAGGAGAGCCGGAATGCTCAGGGAGTTGACTCTGTCCTTATTGCACGCAGACTCAATGCAATGGTGGAATATCTGAATCTTTGCGGATATAGGGTTACTTTCTATTCCAACAGGGAAGGTTATTACGCTTATATTAATGAAGTAGCACCCGGTTCATGCCTGTGGATTTGCTCCTTCAATTCAACCCCGATTAATGCTGAATGGACCTTTTGGCAATACTATCACAAGGGGAAGGTAAAAGGAATACGCGGAAATGTGGACTTGAATGTGTTTTGCGGTAATCGCAAGGAATGGGAAAATTACCTGAACGGAGCCGAATGGCCTTACACAAATTAGTAAAATCTATATATTCAGACACACTCAGCCGGAAGAATGTGAATGATTGTTAAATATGCAATATATAAATACTTATTGCGTTATGTAATAGGCGGAATAGACATATTCCAAAGACTAAACAAATTCAAATTTTCGTTTCTAACAAGTGAACATCAAGAACTTACTACATAATATCACCCGCAATTCCGTTTTATCCTCAATCATCCCGAGATTGATGATAATCTGCATTCTTGCAGGGTCTCTGAATTATGCTTTTGCCGCAACTTCAGAGGCTTTTTATGCGTCTGCAGATGAAAGCGAATCCTCACAAAGATTCGCCGCATCATCTGTTTTGAAATCAGGTAAATGGGCTAAGGTTAAAGTCGAAAAGACAGGAATGCAGTTTGTCAGCGCCTCCACTTTGCGCAATCTCGGTTTCTCCAATATCTCAAAAGTCAATGTTTATGGATTTGGCGGAAGAATAATCCCTGAGACAATTTCTCCCGATGACCCGGATGATTTGCCTATCCTGCCTGTTTTGCGCTCCGATGCAGGCATCTGGTTTTTCGGATATAACCATATCCGCTGGAATAAAAGCAACAGCACAGGCACAAATCTTTCGTTCGCTCACGAAATGCAACCATACGCTGAAGAATCATGGTATTTTCTGAGCGATAAGGATTCGGAGACTTATACTTTACCTGTAAATAAAGCAAAAAGCATCTCGGGTCTTCCCGTAGTGGAGACCTTCAGCCAGATGTTGCTTCACGAAAACGACCTCTTCTGCCCTGCCTCATCAGGTCGCACGATTGTGGGCGAAGACTTCCGTTCTCCTACACGTCAGTCTTTCACCTTTAATCTGACTGACCTTGCCAACGGAACCGCCTATACAAAAATCAGTTTCGCCTCCAACACCTCCGGGGGAGGTTCTCTGATGGTTTATGCCAACGGCAAGCGTCTTGCCTCCTCTTCAAATGATAATTTTTCAGCAATTACCAACTCTGACCAATATTTCCTAATCAACAATACTAAGAAGAGCATCCCCAATCCCGATTCCAATCTCAAATTAGAAATAGCTTTTCAGAATTCGGGAACCGTAAAACTGGCACGCCTCGATTACATAGAGGTGGAATATCCGCGCAGTCTCAACCTTAACAAGGGAGAACTCTTCTTCAACACTAATCTGGTCTATCCCTCGGCTGTGAAACTGAAAGGGGTTTCATCCTCCACAATCCTTTGGGATGTCACTGACCCTGTCAGACCAGAAGCCGTTGAATTGACCATCAGCGGTTCTGTCGGCACATTCCGTGCTGAGCCGGGCACTCGCGAATATATAGCATTCACTCCGGGATCGACGGGACAATCCGTCTCCTCGGCTCAAAGTGTGGGAAATCAAGACATTCACGCTTTGCAAGCTCCGGAACTCCTCATAATTGCTCCGAGTGAATATAAAAGTGCCGCTCAAAGACTCGCTGAGCATCATCGCGATTTTGACAAAATGGATGTCCGGGTGCTATGCCCTCAGGAGATATACAATGAATTCTCTTCAGGCACCCCTGACCCTTCCGCATTCCGCAGACTGATGAAAATGTGGCATACGCGCCAACCGGACGTATTGAAATATTGCCTTATCATGTCGCGTCCGACCTACGACCACAAACGCCTGGCTGCTACAACCAAGGCAGCTAATTATCCACGAATCCCGATTTGGCAATCTCCTACAGGGTATTCAAAAAATACGTCTTATTCCACAGATGATTTTATCGGGATGCTTGAAGACTGCCCGAAATCATTCAACATCAGCACGGCAAGAATCAATATCAGTGTGGGCAGAATGCCCGTAACCTCTTTATCAGAGGCTAACGCAATGGTGGATAAATATATCAATTATGCCACCAACCCTATTCAAGGGAATTGGAGAAATCATATCCTTATGATTGCAGATGACCAAGACAACGGAATTCACCTCAATCAGGCTGAAAATGCCTACAAATATCTCAGCACAATCGGAAGAGGTCAGAATTTTCTGATTGAGCGTCTTTATCTTGACTCTTACAAAATGGAGGCTGGTGCAACCGGCAACGTCTATCCCGCAGCAAAGAAGAAATTGCTGCAATCATGGAATAACGAAGGCATCTCGATGCTGTTCTATATCGGACATGCATCGACTGTGGGTTGGACTCACGAAAATCTGTTGAATTGGAACGATATTCAGTCTTTTTCAAATAAAAAACTCCCGTTCCTCTATGCTGCAACCTGCGAGTTCGCCCGCTATGACGAAGATGAACGCTCGGGAGCAGAAGTGTTGTGGGCTAATACCGAAGGGGGAATTATCGGCACAATTTGCCCGAGCAGAACTGTGTTCATGTCGCCAAACGGCACCTTGAGCACCTCCTTCTCTCAAGCTTTCTTCCGGGGAAAAGCCGACCAGCCAGGCAGGCGTATGGGTGACATATACAGAGAGAGTAAAAATGGAATTACCTCTGCCGATGATAATAAATTAAGATTCTCTTTCATCGGCAACCCCGCTATGAGATTTCCGGTGCCACCTAATGAAGTGCGCCTTGACAGCATCAATCATGTCAAAGTCTCTGTCAATCCGGAGAATTATCCCGTTTTGACGGCTTGTTCGAAAGTTGACCTTGCCGGTGTCATCACCAATCCGGAAGGAGAAGTAGACAAAACTTTCTCCGGAACTCTCGACATTCTCCTTTATGACGCAATGACTGTGATTGAAACTTTGGGCAATGGCAGCGATGGTGTCGTAACCTCTTATAATGATAGAAACACACTCCTATATCGCGGCTCAGTGAAAATCAAAGACGGAAAATGGACTGCNAACATCATAANTCCATCGGANATCACCAATAATTATTCTCNNNCNANACTTGTGTTTTATGCCANCTCTGATAATANNCNNGCCGATGNCCCGCTNCTTGGGGAAGCTCACGGTCAAGCCGAAAATTTCTATGTATACGGAGTGGATAAGGACGCTCCCGAAGATTCACAAGGTCCGGTCATTTCATCTTTCGCAATTAATAGAAGTGATTTTCAGAATGGTGGAGTCGTAAACGACTCTCCGGTTGTGATAGCATCTCTCTCTGACCCCTCCGGAATTAATTTGTCTGATGCCGGAATAGGTCACAAACTTACCCTTATNCTTGATGGAGAAAAATATTATGACGACGTAAATTCTTATTACGAGCCCACTCCCAACGATTTTACATCAGGCTCCATACATTATCCTCTCTCAAATGTGGCGACAGGCAAACACAGCCTCAAACTTATCGCCTGGGACAACCTTGGCAATTCAAGTTCCGCCACACTGGATTTTGAAGTTGCAGCAAATCTGCCGCCTCAAATTTATGACCTCTTCACAGATGTGAATCCGGCAAAAGAAAAGGTTAATTTCACCCTCTCCACTGACCATCCTATGACTAAAATTGAAGCCTCCATAGAAGTTTTTGATCTGAACGGATGCAAAGTATGGGAGACCGATTCCCGGGAATCAACCGACCTCTCGGCAAATCTTTCTATCGGATGGGATCTCAAAGATAAAAACGGAACCAGAATCCCGCGTGGAATATATTTGTATAGAGCAACGATTATCTCCGATTCCGGCGCTTCTGCCACCAAAACAAAAAAATTGGCGGTTGCTGCTCCTTGATAATCATAAAAATTAGTAATTTTGCATTTTGCAATGAAAATTCTGGGTTACATCCATAATAAAGAAATTCCGACTTCCGCTTCTCCCTCCGGCATAACTCCCCGGGAGAAGCAGAGTGTATATGCCTGGGCTGATTCAAATTGGCTTCTCTCCAATCGTCCCCTCTTTATTCCGGATTTTGCAGATAATTTTATTGCTATTCCCTCTTTGGCTGTCAAGGCAGGAAAATTGGGCAAAGCAATTCCTTTGAGATTCACTCCCAGATATTTTAAAGAATGGGCTTCCACACTCCTCCTTATGCCTGAAGAAACTGCCGCGAAAGTCAGACAAGGCTTGCCCGTAGATACTCTCTCCTTATGCTTCGACAATTCCGTCGTGATTGGAGACTGGATTGAAATTCCTTCTGTGGCAGACCCTATCCCGAACTCTGAAAATCTGTCCTCGGTTTATCCGCGTCTCTTGCCCGATTCCCTCTGGGTGAAACGACAAGATATAGCGGAATCTCCCGAAAGATTGTCGGAGAATAAAGAAGAGGTTTTTCCCGTGTCATTCCCGACAAATGAATTTCCGCAGGCTTTCAATTATATTTCCGGATATAATATCATAAAGACCGGCGATTTAATTATAATTCCTTCTGAAAAAAATATACCCGTTAAACCGGGAATCAACATAACCGTTTCAAAATCTTCGGATTTTCAAAACAACTTATTATTCACTCGATTCAAATAACATTAAAAAATAAGAAGCCTCTAAATATGAAACTACGTTACATTTTTCTTTCGCTTTTGACACTCCTCTCTGCCTCATTTTTCCCGGCATTGAGTGCTGTCTCCTTTGTGAAATCTTCGCGCCTAAGCTCCGGAAAATGGGTTAAAATCGGAGTTGAAAAAACCGGAGTATATGAAATTTCATATCAGACACTGCGCGAAATGGGCTTTAGCAATCCCGAAAATATCACCCTCTACGGACGCGGCGGAGTGCAGGAAAGTTTAAATTTCTTTTCTGCAGGAGGCTCCCAACTTTATAATGATGATTTGCAGGAAGTGCCTGTGTTGCATCATGGCAACAAAGTCTATTTCTACGGGCAGGGCACAGAGGATTTTTCATTCACTCTCTCAAGTCTGAAATATGAATGTGGCGGTTATTTTTCAAGAAAATCCAAAAATATATATGCCGATAAAGGTTACTATTTCATTTCCGACACCGGAAGCGCTAAAAAAATGGCTAAAACTCCGGCTTCAAACGTCACTGATCTAAAAGAAGTAACTTCAGGTGTAGGGCGCTACGCTCATGAAATTGACCTTGTGCAAAACAATTCCAACACAGGTCAACTCTTCTTCGGCGAAAAGGTAACTCAAGAAAATCCCAGAATCCAATGGGATGTCTTTCTTCCGGACGCACTTTCTGATAAAAAAGGGGCTTTGGAATGTTATTTTTATGTCGATCGCGAGATTAAAACCTCTTTCTCTTACGGTCTTGAAGGGACTTCAGATCCTATCACCGGAACCCTGAAAGCTTCCGCTTCAACGAATTTCACACCTTCCGAACCTCATATCGGCTCCACAACCGTTCCGGGACCCCAAAGCACGGTCTTTTTCCATTGCGATCCTGAAGCGGATACGGATGTTTCACATGTAGACTATTGGACTCTTACCTATCC
>WFLX010351404.1_pt1 | contig 59546 bp, 50 predicted proteins | sample 4967041 | NCBI WGS metagenome assembly WFLX01 (sample SAMN12857096, study PRJNA449069) | gut metagenome | isolation source: stool from male and female vole | host: Microtus ochrogaster | place: USA:Florida | collected 2017
CAAATTATTGCGCATTATCGGCAATTATTGTTTGAAGAGACCCCCAGTCGCAAGCGACCTTGGGGAACAAACAATAATTGCCGATAATGCGCAATAATTTTGTCCAATAATGTCCTGATGAAAACCATGGGGGGATGTGTGCTTTTTGTGCCATGAAAGGGGTCTGAGTCACCCCCTTGGAAGGGTCTGAGTCAGACCCCAAACAGGGTGTGACTCAGTCCCCTTTTGCGGTAGTTGAAGGACAAAAAAAGCGCACTTTCGTGCGCTGATGTAAATGGGTAGAAAAAGGAGGGGGTGAGGGGCATTTTGAGCCACGCCACCCACCGATGCCGAACGCCTCAGAACTGGAAGTAGATGAAGGGCTGGACATCGGAGGACTTGATTTGGATGACAAACCAAATGAGGGCTACGATGAGGAGCGCCTTGATGAGGAGGGGCAGACGGGTGACGAGGGAGCNGGTCATNCGCGAGAGGGATTCGGGCAACCAGTGGAGCAGGTNGCCGAGGAGCATGAGGAATGCCACGCCCTTGTAGGAGNTACACCACTGGAGGAATATCTGTGGCTCGAACTTGTACCATATCTGATGGAACACCTTTTCGGCGATGGCGAAGGAGGGGGCGCGGAAGAGCACCCACAGGGCAGCGACAAGGTGGAAAGTGATGAGACCGCCGACCAGCCCACGCAGGGGGCGCTTCTTGGGCTGAGGATTGTGCTTGTCGGGCAGGCTGGAGAGGGGGCTGAGAACGGGACAGAGGCTGTGCCACATCTTGTCGAGGCAGAGGAGCACACCGTGGATGCCGCCCCAGAGAATGAAGTTGAGCGAGGCTCCATGCCACAAGCCACCAAGGAGCATGGTGATGAGGAGATTGAGGTACTGACGGAACTTGCCATGGCGGTTGCCGCCCAGGGATATATAGAGGTAGTCTTTGAGCCAAGAGGAGAGGCTGATGTGCCAGCGACGCCAGAACTCGGTAACAGAGGCGGACTTGTAGGGGCTGTCGAAGTTCTTGGGGAACTGGAATCCGAGCAGGAGGGCTATGCCTATCGCCATGTCGGAGTAGCCAGAGAAGTCGCAGTAGATTTGGAGGGTGTAGCCATAGACGGCAAGGAGGTTTTCGAGACCGCTGTAGAGGTCGGGCTGGTCGAAGACGCGCTCTACGAAGTTGATGGATATGTAGTCGGAGATGACGGCTTTCTTGAAAAGTCCGGCTATGATGAAGAAGACGCCGGTGCCGAACATCTGGCTGGAGACGAAGAGGGGGCGGCGAATCTGTGGGATGAAGTCGCGCGCACGGACGATAGGACCTGCCACGAGCTGGGGGAAGAAGCTGACGTAGAAGGTGTAGTCGAGCAGGCTGTTGAGGGGGCGTATGGTGCCGCGATAGACGTCGATGGTGTAGCTGAGCGACTGGAAGGTGAAGAAGGAGATGCCGACGGGCAGGAAGATGTCGCGCGGCTGCCACACGACGGCTTGCAGATAGGAGCCGCTGATGACGGAGGGCACATGGATGCCCCAGTCGGTGAGCAGGGTGCAGAGGGTCTCGCCGATGAAGTTGGTGTATTTGAAGAAAAAGAGCAGCCCGAGGTCGAGGAGGAGGGAGAGGAAGACAAGGGTCTTGCGGAGCAGGCGGCTGCTGGGAGCCAGTCCTCCGATGGCACGGGCGATGCAGTAGTCGCTCACGGTGACGAGTGCCAGAAGCCAAAAGAAGAGACCGCTGGACTTGTAGTAGAAGTAGTAGGAGAACAGGGTGACGAAGAGGATACGCACGGTGTCTGCCTTGCTCAACTGGTTGTAGATGAGCGTGAATCCTAAGAACAAGAACAGGAAGATGCCCGAGGAGAATATCATGGGGGAGTCGGGCTGGTAGAGCAGCTGTTCTATGAGACGTGAGAGGTCGATGTCAAACATATATCCTTTCATTCAGCATGATGAATCGCTAATGATTAAAATCCTTTTACCGTTCTGTAAGGCNGCTGTTCNTTGGGGGTGGAGCCGTGNATCATGNGTGTCTGGCTGCNCGAGGTGGCTGTGCCTGTATATGCTTTGTAGATGGCTTCGNCCAACAACTTGCCTTGCAGGATGTAGGCGTGGGACAGATAGTGTACGCAGTCGGTGTTCATCATGCCGGCGTTGCGCCAGTTGGTGCATGCCGAGGAGGAGCCTCCTGCAATGGTGAAGATGTCCCACACGGCGATATGGCGGGTGCGGCAGAAGTTGACGATGCTGCGCGCCACGGCGGCTGTGTTTTGGTTGGGTACTTTGGTGGTGGTGTAGCGTGTGCGCCGTCTGCGTCCGCGCCCCACGGTGTAACTGCCTGTGCGTTGGGAGATGTAACTGCCGGGGGGCGTGGTGAAGAGGAAGCACACGGCTGGACAACGCTCACGGATGCGGTCGGTGAGGGTCTGCATGGTCGCGGCGTGGTCGCGCTCGTTGAGGGTGGCGGCATGGGCTTCGTTGGTGCCGAAGGAGATGATAACGAGGTCGGGGCGTTCGTTGGCTACACGGTTCACCATGTCGGAGTCGTAGAAGCGACGTGCCCAAGCTCCGTTGATGCCATAGTAGGCAAGTTCCATCCGAGGGAAGTAGCTCTGCAAGGTGCTGCCTAAGGAATGGGGCAGGTAGTTGCCGCGCACATGGGAGTCGCCTATCTGCATCACCTTGACGGGCTTGCCTTGCTTGAGTTTCTTGAACACGGGGGCCAAGGAGGATGGCTCTATCAGCTCGTTGTTGCAGGTGTTGCGGAAACTGGATGGAAAGGATGTGAACAAAGACTGGGCTGCGACTTGGTTCAGACACATCATACACCACACCGCACAGCATAGGGCTATCGCTCGGCATGGAAGAGCGACGCTTTTGGCTCGGTGTAGCCACGGATGGAGTGTGGATGGTGAGTGATACATGGTCTTAACGTACACGTTGGTCGTAGTTCATCTTGCCGTTCATGAGCACATCGAAGAGGAGTCCTGCCAAGAGGCGACCTCCTGCAAAGTTGATGTGTGTATAGTCGAGATTGGCTTGCTTCTTCTCGGTCATGCGTGCCAAACTGCCGTCGCCGCCCATGGCTTCGTAGAGGTTCCAGAACGCCACATGGTGGTCGCTTGCCATCTTGCGCTCGTAGGACACGAGTTCTTTCACGCCGCCCATGGTGTGGAGCTTGCCGTCGGCACCGCGTGTGTCGCGGTCGCCCATGCTGACAACAAGGACGCTGGCGTGGGGATAGGCGGTCTTGAAGTGTTCCACAACCTTGCCCAACTGGTCGGTGTATGCGCTGTAGTCTTTCTGCTTGACATTGGCGACATTCAGACCGAAGTGGAGGATGATGAGGTCGTAGGGACGCAGGGAGGCAAAGCTGGTGAGTGTGGCTTGGGGAATCTTGAGCAGATGGTGTCCGCCACTGCCACGCATGCTGAAATTATCGACCGTGACACCGCGGTGACCGTCGAGAGCCACGCCATAGAAGCGAGAGCCACGACCGCCTGTCACGTCCATCGTAAACTTGCCGATGCGTCCTTTCACGCTTTTCGCCATTACATAGCCAGGGGCTTGCTGTTCGGGCATGATGGTGCGAACGACGGTCTTCTGATGCACCACGGAGTCGGAGTCCATCACGCTGACCAGCTCTTCGTAGGTGGCGAGTGTGGGTTCGTCACCATTGGAGAAGAGGATGTCTTTCACTTTGTCGTTGAGGGTGTAGTGGATGTTCAGCCCGTCGCCTGGTGTGAAAAAGACGGTGGCGACTTCGGCTGTATCGAGCAGATGCCTGTAGGCGTTCTTCTGTCCACGCATTTCGTAAGTAGCTGTGCCTGAGGGTATGAAGTAACTACCTGCGATGCCCTGCATATCGGGCTTGAAGCCATGACCATGGTCGTTGGCATAATAGCTGTTCCAGCCTTTGCGACGAGTGAGGACGGAACGGCGGAAGTCGGACGACACGCAGTCAATCTCGACAAAGCCTGTGCCGCGTCCGCCAAACTCTTGCTGGAGAAGTCCACGAAGGTCGATGGTCAGGATGTCGCCCTCAATGTAGGACTCGCCAAAGTATGCCACCCGAACGGAACGGTTGTTCGCCTCGCCCAAAGCGGCATAGAAGTAATCCATTTCGCGATGGACGCCTGTCACATCGGCAAAGTCCTCGATGGGGGTCATGCCTACGGGAATGGAATCGATGAATGTCAGCTGCTTGACCTGAATGGCTGCCGAGTCGATACCTTTCTCTACATAACCATCAAGCGAGTCGGCCATGACCTCCGCCATGATTTTTCCAGCTTTGTCGCGCTGCTGTATATCGCTCAAGATGTTGACACGGCGCGTGTCAACGCCCAAGACGGTGAAACGCGGCAGATAGAAAAGTGCCAGCAACGCTGCCACTACCAGCAGCGTGAGCAAGAATGCCTGCCATCTTCTATTCTTCATCTTCTTGTAATACTACGCCTAATCCTATTTCTTTTTACCTTATTAAACTATTTGTCACTTCTTACGTCTTACGCATTGAATCCTCTTTCTGTCACAACACATTCTCCGTGGCTTCTGCCAGTTCAGGATAGGAGATGCGTGTGTGGTAGATGGTCTTCAGTTTGTCTTTCAGTACAGCCTTTGCCACGGCTATCTCCTTGAACGTGATGGAGCATTCGTTAAAGAAGCCTTCGGACACTTGAGCGTCGATAATTTTGTCAACCAGACGGTTGATGCTCTCTTCGGTGTATTCGGGCAACGAACGTGAAGCAGCCTCTACGGAGTCGCACATCATGAGGATGGCTTCTTCTTTGGTGCCGGGGTTCGGTCCTGGATAGGTGAATGCAGCTTCATCTATTTCTTCGTCGGGGTGCTCATTCTTGTAGGTGATGTAGAAGTATTTTGCTTTACCGTTTCCGTGGTGGGTCGTGATGAAACGTTTGATGGACTCTGGTAAGTGGTTCTTCTCTGCCAATGCCACACCATTCTTGACGTGGGCTATGATGACCTCGGCACTCTTCAATGCGCTCAGGTGCTTGTGGGGCGAGACTCCGCTCTGATTCTCGGTGAAGAAGACGGAACGCTCTATCTTGCCGATGTCGTGGTAGAGGGCACCTGTGCGGACGAGCAGCGTCTTGGCACCAATCTTGTTGGCGACCTCGGCACTGAGGTTCGCTACCTGCATAGAGTGCTGGAATGTGCCTGGGGCAACTTCTGTCATGCGTTGCAACAAGGGGTTGCGCACACTGCTCAGTTCGACCAAGGTGACATCGCTGGTGAAGCCGAACACCTTCTCCAGCATCCACAGGAGCGGATAGGTGAAGAGCAGCAGGATGCAGTTGATTCCAAAGCACACATACATCCATTGGTCCATCTTGATGGCGTTCTCGTGATGGAGAGAATAGCCTGTATAGACCAATCCGTAGATGAGGAAGAGGACGAAGGCGGTGCGAACTATCTGCGAACGCTGTGAGAGTTCGCGCAAGCTCTGTATGGCTGCCATGCCTACGACCAACTGGAGGATAAGGAACTCATAGTTGCTGGTCAAGAAGAGGGATATGATGAGTATCATGCCGCAATGGAACATGAAGGCGGTACGCGAGTCCATAAAGATGCGTATCACAATGGGGACCATACAATAAGGCAACATGAAGACATTGAGGGTCTTGTGAGACACCATGAGGGCGGCTATCACACAGAACAGGACGGGCAGGGCAAAGAGAAGGGTCACATTGCGGACATTGTCGAAGTAGTCGGCACGGAAGAGGGAAAGATAGAAGGTCAAGATGATGAAGACAATCAGCACATAGAGTGACTGCCCCAGTGTCTTGTAGGGGATGTTGACTTCGGCGATGTTGCGTCGCTCATATTCCTTCTCGTAGGAGCGCAACACATCGTAAACCTCGTCTGTGACGGCCTCGCCACGGTCAACTATCTTCTGTCCTGCTTGCACAAAGCCATTGTAGTAGGAGATGTTCTGCAAGTTCTCTTCTAACTCTTCCTCAGAACGCATCTTGTCGTAGGTGAGGTTCTGCTGCAACAGCTCATTCATGTTGTACGTCTTCAACACTTCCCGACTATACATGGTCGTGTCTTGCGTCATGATATAGTCGTAGGCAGACCTGGGGGTGAACACATCTGTCAACCGCAACGACACCGCTACATTGTCGCTCACCGCACGTATCCGTTTGCGGGATTCGGCTTTCAGGCGGTCATAGTCGTCTATCGACATGACACCATGCCGATAGATGGTGTCGAGCAGTGTGGCGATGTGGCGCATATACACTTCCGCGCCCTTCCCGTGCTTGGCATCGCCATCATGCAGATACAGGCGGTTCACCATGTTGTCTTTCAGCTGTTTGTCGTAGCGGTAATAAGGCTGGAAGATTCGTTGTGTGGCCTCGCGCTCCTTCTGAATGGTGGAGTCGTTTTTCAGGACGGGGAACTTGGTGTTGGCAATCAGCAAGCCATAGTTCCACGGCTTGTTCAACTCGTACTTATAGCCGAACTCGTCGCCTCGCGGCATGAAATAAACAATCAAAACCGTCGAGACAAGCACCAAGAGGGACTTCATCAACAAACGGGTCAACTTGGTGCGTTGTTGTTGCTTGATGGATATCATACAGATAAAAGATATGCCTTAAAGTCTGCAAAGTCTTTGCTCATGGGGATGCTTTGCTTGGTGCCTTTCATAAAGGCTTGAAGTTTGGCAGGAATCTCAAGGTTTCCACCCAAGATGCTATCGACCGTATCCTTAAACTTAGCAGGATGGGCGGTCTCGAGGAACACGCCTACTTCTCCTGCCGCAAGTCCTTCTTTCAGAGCACGATAGCCACAAGCACCGTGTGGGTCACACACATAGCAAGTCTCGGACTTCACCTCGCGAATGGTCTCGGCAATCTGCTCGTCCTTGTAGGTCGCACCGCTGATGTCAGCGCAGATGGCTTCGTGGTTCTTGCCATAGAGTTCATATACACGGGCAAAGTTGCTGGGGTCACCCACATCCATGGCGTTGGCAATGGTCTGCACGGAGGCTTTGGGCGCATACTTGCCTGTCCGCAAATAGTTGTAGAAGATGTCGTTGGCGTTGTTGGCTGCAATGAAACGCTTGATGGGCAATCCCATCTTCTTGCCAAAGAGAGCTGAACAGATATTACCGAAGTTGCCCGATGGCACACACACCACGAGCTGGTCAGCAAGACCTTTCTTCTTCATCTGTGCGTAAGCATAGAAATAGTAGAATGCTTGGGGCAAGAAGCGTGCCACATTGATGGAGTTGGCAGAAGTCAGCTTCATGTGGGCATTGAGGTCAGCGTCCATAAAGGCGTTCTTCACCAGTGCCTGGCAGTCGTCGAACACGCCATCGACTTCGACAGCCGTGATGTTCTGACCCAGCGTCGTGAACTGACATTCCTGTATAGGACTTACTTTTCCCTTCGGATAAAGCACATAAACATGGATGCCATCGACACCGAGGAAGCCGTTTGCCACAGCACTGCCCGTGTCGCCCGAAGTGGCAACGAGCACATTCACCTGTCCTGTTCCTTCTTTCTTCAAGAAGTATTGCAACAACCGAGCCATGAACCTTGCACCGACATCCTTGAATGCCAATGTAGGGCCATGGAAGAGTTCGAGCGAATATACCGTGTCTGTCACCTTCACACATGGGCAATCGAAAGCCAACGTGTCATAGACGATGCGCTTCAAGTCTTCGGCTGGCACATCTTCGCCGAAGAAGGCGTCTGCCACGGTGTAGGCAATCTCTTGGAAAGAGAGGTTCTCTATGTTGTCAAAAAACGCTTGTGGAAGCAGCTTGATGCGTTCGGGCATATACAAGCCTTTGTCTTCTGCAAGTCCTTTCACCACCGCTTTCTCCAGCGTAGCGATAGGGGCTTGTCCGTTTGTACTGTAGTATTTCATATCTTCTATCCTATCTTCATAAATTCCTTCATAAATTCGTCCTTTTCCAACTGTCCGTAACTGCCGTGCTTGCAAGCCACTTCGTCGAAGGTGGTTACACCATCAGCCTCTATGCCTGGGGCATAGATGAGGAAAGGGACGGGTTCGTTCGTATGGGTACGATGCGCAACAGGCGTTGGGTGGTCGGGCAACACCGCAATGGCAACAGGCTCCATTTCAGCAGTGGGTGTGCCAGCCTTGCCCCAATCCTTCACCGCTTCGTAGATGGGTTTAACAGCACGGCTATCGAGGTTCTCGATAGTTTTCAGTTTCAGGTCTAAATCCCCATCATGCCCAGCCTCCTCAGATGCTTCGATGTGCATATAAACNAAGTCGTCCGTTTTCAATGCGTTGATGGCAGCTTGTGCTTTGCCTCCGTAGTTGGTGTCATAAAGACCAGTCGCTCCCTTCACGTCAATCACCCTCAAACCAGCCAGCGAGCCAATGCCCCTGATGAGGTCAACCGCTGTGATGACCGCTCCCTTCTTAATCTGCGGGAAAGTGGTGGTGAGCGGCACCATGTGGGGACGATAGCCGCCTGCCCAAGGCCAGATGGAATTGGCAGGGTCTTTCCCCTCGGCAATGCGCTGTGCGTTGTCGGGATGCTGAGCCAAGAGTTCTTGCGACTTCTGTATCAGCAAGTTCAGCAGTTCTGCGGTTTCGGTCGCACTCAGACGGGTGGTCTTCCCTGCTTTCCTCTCCCCTTCAAGGTCAGGCTTTATCAGCAATGGACGCCAAGGTTTCAGCGGCACATCGTGCGGCGGTGTACACTGAATGTACTTACTGCCTCCATTGATGACCAACAGATGACGATACTGCACGCCCGTATAGAAATGAACGATATGCCCGTACTTCGCCACTATCTCGGGGTCATTCGCCAGATGCTCTTGCAGATATTGAATGAAGACATCACCCTCTTCCGTCTCCAAGCGTCCACACGAATGGTTCTTGATGTGGTCGCCTTCTATGCAGATGATGTTACAGCGAATCGCCATGTCGTCGGGAGCAAGCTCCACACCGATGCTGGCAGCTTCCAGCGGACCACGCCCTTCGTACACCTCGTTCTGGTCGTAACCGAGAATGCTGGAGTTCGCCACTTCACTGCCTGGATGGAAACCGTCCTGCANTGTCTTCAACATANCAGTACGCCCCNTCTTCGCCAACATGTCCATGTAAGGAGTGTTGGNATACTGCAGCAACGTCTTGTTCCCGANNTTCTCGACTGACCNANCNGCCATNCCGNNGCCCAATATGATGATGTGTTTCATTAGATGTTCGCTATACTCATGATGTCTGCGAATACACCAGCTGCCGTGACGGATGCTCCAGCACCGTAGCCTTGGATGAGCATGGGGTACTGGTTATAGCGTTCCGTGGTGATAAGGATGATGTTGTTAGAACCCTCAAGGTCGTAGAACGGGTGATGTTCCCCTACCCTTTGCAGAGATACACTGCCCTTGCCGTTCTCCAGCTTCGCCACAAACTTCCAGTGCTCATGGGCTGCCTCCACCTCCTGACGCTCCTTCTCAAACTGCGCATCAAGCGTTGGCAGGTTCTTCCAGAAGTCCTCTAATGTTCCCTCGAAGAACGACTGCGGAATGAAAAGTGTCTTCTCCACATCCTCCTGATTCAGTTTGTAACCAGCCTCGCGTGAGAGGATGACGAGTTTGCGAACCACGTCCTTGCCGCTCAAATCAATGCGTGGATCAGGCTCGCTGTAGCCCTCCTCCTTGGCACGGCGCACGGTCTCGCTGAAAGGAACATCGACCGAAATCGTGTTAAAGATGAAGTTGAGCGTGCCAGAGAGCACAGCCTCCAATTTCAGAATCNTGTCANCAGAGTTAATCANGTCGTTAATCGTATTGATGATGGGCAGACCTGCACCCACATTGGTCTCGAAAAGATACTTCACACCACGTTTGCGAGCTGTAGCCTTGAGCTTGGCATAGTTGTCGTAGTCGCTCGATGCAGCCACTTTGTTAGCAGCCACCACAGATATATTGTTACTCAGCAAGTCCTCATACAAGCCCGCCACCTCAGTGCTGGCGGTGCAATCCACAAAGACGCTGTTGAAGATGTTCATGCCAATCACCTCATCCTTCAATCGTTGGATGTTGCTGGCTTCGGTAGCTTTCAGCCCCTCGCGAAGCATGGAGATTGAGAACTTACCTTCCTCAGCATACTGCGACAAGTCGATGCCGTTACGGTCAAACATGGCATTGTGTCCGCTGGCGATGCCCACCACGTTCACTCTCAAGTTACGCTCTTTCANCAGNTTAGCGCGCTNACTGGCAATCTGCTCNAGCAAGNTGCCACCCACAGTGCCAACACCACAAAGGAATACGTTCAGCACCTGATACTCCGACAGAAAAAAGCTGTCATGAATGACGTTCAGCGACTTACGCAGGCTGTTTCTCTCCACCACAAACGATATGTTCGTCTCGCTGGCACCTTGCGCACAAGCTATCACGCTGATGCCGTTTCTGCCAAGCGTGCCAAACAGCTTGCCCGCAATGCCTGGCGTGTGCTTNATGTTCTCNCCCACAATGGCAACCGTANCNAAGTCGCGCTCCANCTTCNTCTTGTACATCGCACCCATCTCTATCTCCTTGGCAAACTCACGGTTCAGCATCTCACAAGCACGGTCAGCATCATCGTCGGTCACACCGATGGACGTGCTGTTCTCGGATGAAGCCTGACTCACCATAAATACGCTAATGCCATTCTCCGCCAATGTAGTGAAAATGCGACGGTTCACACCTATCACACCCACCATCGACAAGCCGCTCACCGTAATGAGACTCGTATTGTTGATGGACGAAATACCCTTGATGGCACGGCCATTATCATCGCCTTCGTCCAGATTGGTGATGATAGTGCCCTTGTCCTCAGGACGGAACGTGTTCTTAATCAAAATCGGGATATTCTTGATGCACACAGGATATATCGTGGGCGGATAAACTACCTTCGCACCAAAGTTGCACAACTCCGTTGCCTCCACATACGAAAGCTTGTCAATAGGATACGCCGTGTTGATGACGCGAGGGTCAGCCGTCATAAAGCCTGACACATCCGTCCAAATTTCCAACACCTCCGCATCCAGCGCAGCAGCCAAGATTGCCGCTGTATAGTCAGAGCCACCACGACCGAGGTTCGTCACCTCGCCCGTCGTGCTGTCCGTTGCAATAAAGCCACCAGCAACTCCCACAAACCGCCCCGTGCGTGGACAATCCTTGAATGCGTCCAGAATCAACGGAATGCTGATAGAGTTCGAGAAGAGGTTACGCCCCTGCTTCTGCTTGGTCTTAATAAACTCCAACGAATTATACCACCGTGCATCGTCAATCAGCGCAGCCACGATGTTGCTGCTAATGCGCTCGCCATACGAAACAATCGCATTGCTCGTCTTCTCGCTCAAGTCACCAATCAGATACACGCCTTGATAGATGCTCTTCAACTGTCCCAGCAGTTCATCAGCCGTAGTCAGCAGCGTGTTCTTCTTAGTTTCGTCTGTGATAATCGCATCAATCATCTGGTGGTGACGTTCCACCATTTCATTATATGCCGTCAGATACGCCACGTCGCCAGCCACAGCAAGTTTCGACGTGCCAATCAGTTTGTCAGTGATGCCACCAAGTGCTGACACCACCACCACGACAGGCTCACGCTGAGCCTCCACAATCTTTTTCAAGTTGAGAATACTCTCCACGGAGCCCACCGAGGTTCCGCCAAACTTTAACACTTTCATTGAGCGTTCTGTCTATTGTACAATATCAAAATCAGCCACAAAGGTACGGAGTTTCCACGGAACGGCAAAAAGAAAAAGCCTCAAAGTCGGTCTAACTTCAAAGCTTTTAGGATGTTCGGACAAAAATGGAAGACCACATAGCACTTGCCGTCCTTACAGCCAATCGCCCACTATATCTCTTTTAACGCACGAAGAACATTGAAAATATGATTACCCTTATCCTCTGACTCCTCATGACGTTGCTCCTCGTCTTTCCACAGATAGCCAATCAATGACAGGATATTAGCCCGTTGTTCCTTTGTCAAGACTTGCTCCACAAAGAACGCTCCTGGGTCGAAACCAGCCTCTATAATCCATGGATTTTCTTCCAAGAGACTCTTCTGTGCCTCACTTTTGTTGCGTCCGCATGCACGTCCAAGCATTTGACAATTCTCCACCTCATAACCACCATTGGGAGCGTCTGCATATCCCTCGGCTGTGTAAAAAACATACTCATTCATAACTGACAAGACAGATATGTTGAAACTTTATTATACAAAAGGTTATGACTCTCTCAAAGAAGCTATTGCCGCTCCCTGCAAAAGACCTGCGCCAATCTTCTCTACAATACCCGTCACCAGCGCATTGCCCATAAGAAAAGCACGACGAGTGTCACTCACACCATAGGTGTGGTTGTCGGGAAACATATTAAGGCGTTCCAATTCCATAGGAGTTAGACGGCGATAGCGACCCGAAGGACAAAGTATGATGTGCTTGAAACGAGAAGGTCCAGCACCACCCTCCCCCGTGATGATGGTGCGCGAGGGGCGGTCGAGGAAGTCGGGAAATGCCATGCCGCCCTCGCTATAGTCGTACTCGTAGCCCGTCTTCTTGTTGACACGCTTCAACTTCTTGCTGCCTTTCAGGTATTCCCACTTTGGAAGTTCGTCGGCAGGGATGAAGAAATCCTCCGACACATCACGCTCGTCAAGAAGGAGTTGCCCGAGAGTCAACCGTGTACCGTCGTAGTTGGCTGTCGTGTTAATGGTCGTTACGTTGCGGTCAATCATGATTCCCGCATTTTCAAACGGGCTGACCTTTTTGCCCTTGTTAAACTTATCGGAGATGGTTGGCAAGTCACCGTCAATAGTAAAGTCCCTGAATGAGTCTTCGTAGGTCACAGTGACAGGCAGTGCCCCAGCAACAACTCCTTGTGAGACAATCCATTCCCCTGCGCTGGCTATCCTCCTGCCGATAACTGACCCTTTGCGATAACCAACGATATAGGTGCGGCGGCGACGCTGCGGCATGCCATAATCAGCAGCATTAACAACGCGCCATTCGACGATGTAGCCCAAATCAGAGAGCGAGGCGAGGATGATGGCGAAGTCACGACCTCGCTGTGTAGCTGGCGATTTGAGCAAACGGTCAACATTCTCAAAGAATAGGTAGTCAGGCTTGTGTACAGACTCATTGAGTATCCTGTAGATTTGCCACCAAAGCACACCCTTCTTGCCCTCGATGCCTCCCGAACGGTTTAGCGTGGTAGCGACCGAATAGTCCTGGCAAGGGAATCCGCCAACGAGCAAATCGCACTCAGGTATTTCAGACGTGGGGACGGTAGCGATGTCTTCATTGCTGTGCCCCTCTGAACCGAAGCGATGGCAATAGACGATGCTGGCATCTTGCCGCTTGGTGGAGGGTTCCCATTGGTTGTTCCACACGGTACAAAAGCGTTTGGAAGCCCGTTCCAACCCAATGCGGAAACCGCCGACTCCCGCGAATAATTCAACCACCCGAATGTCGTTCTGCTCAACCTGTTTGCCCCTTGTGGGGAAAAGGTCCATCTGCCGATACCGCCGCACGGTTTGCTGGCAATAATCGGCGATGGGTTCACAAAGCCTCCATTTGTCTTTTTCCTCTATAACAAGGTCGTTATTCTTGCCGTATGTAATGAAACTTTCGCTCATATATTGTTGATACTATCCTGCTNTTTGATGATATTAGTAACGTNCNCGGAGTTAANCCAATANCNATACTTTCGAGCCATGCCGCCATTCGGGTTGCGGGCGAGGTCGGCAGCATTACGTCCTTTGGGGCGGACGTGGAACTTACGGTGCATGCTCTTGCTCCAAAAATACTTCGGGTCAATTTCGTTGCGGAGTACGTGCTTACGGATATTCTGCCAATACTCTTCTGCCGTGTCAATGTCTTCGGGCGGCATCGTCCAAAAGAACACACACTTGAGCTGCAACTAGTCGAGGTCAAATGGCTGCTGCGACTGAGCGTCGGGTTGCTGGAACTGAACGAATAAGAAGCGAAAAACCGCAATGCACTTTTAGTCCTTACTGCCAATCATCCACTATATCTCTTTTAGCGCACAAAGAACATTGAAGATTTGATTACCCTTAATTCTGCAACATATTAGTTTAATATCAAATCGCCGATATTACATACAGCAAAATACNTNACGACTTCTNACGTNCGCACCAAATACANTTGCCTGTNAATATATATTCTTTTANNATATCTTTAATCTTGTTTTANATAAGTTGTTTATCCTAATATATGAAGATTATTTAGGGTTTATATTAAATTTACTTCAATGGGGAGATGGTCACTAAGCGAAAGCCACTGCCAACGAGCGTGAATAGTCATCTCCTGAATATTTTGGGGATTGGAGAAGCAGTGGTCAATATGGAATGGCTTATCTAAATGTCTATACATATAGAAGGTCGGAACGCGTTCTTTCCCTTGCTCTTCTCCAGTCAAATGATGATATATGTCTTCTATCCCGATTTGATGAAGTTCTTCAACTACAATGGAATGCGTTTTCCCTGTACGCTGATGATTCTTATCAAATATAACATTACTGTTTAAGNCTCCGATTATGATTACATCATCAGTCAGATAAGCCTTGGCAGAACGTACAAAATNACAAAACTCTTGAATGTATGGGTCACAAGCCCAAGCTCCGACAACCGTAGAAGTGTCGTTGACTCTTATTGGAAGAAAATACCGATAGTCTTGCGTATGCCAATTAAGGAGTTCCAGCTTAATTTCAGGATTTGGAGAAAAAACAAGCAAACCTTNGANCGGTANTCCTNCCGTCCANAAGCCATTCTTTACANATTCTCTATATCNTTTGTCCTGACAAGTTTCAGNATTCNCGCTTTCTTGAANTACATAAATATCTGCATTCAACTTAGTGATTTCTTTGTATTTCTCTCTAAACTTGCAGTTAGCATTCCAAGAAACTATCTTCATAACCTTAATTCCGCAACATATTAGTTTAACCTTATTTCTAGAAATAAATAGTCCAGTTTTTTGCCATGTCAGATTTTTCACTTATCTTAGTGCTACGAAACAAAAAGATAAAAATCTCGTATAGACATAGCAAAGATACAAATAAAATCCGAGAAACTCACACCTTTCGGTGGAATTTTTAGCGTCATGGAGCAATTTGACATCTTCATTGCGTTGGTGAGCGAATAGCGGAACAGAGGATGGAATCAGTGGCGCAATGTGACTCCGCCAACGTACAGCAGCAGGATGACATTCATCAGCAGCGCATAGACGATGGCAGGAATGGCTATGACTTCGTTGTCGAAGATGAGCGGGCTGCAAGCGATGGTGATGGCTTGTGCCGCATTCTGCATGCCCACTTCTATCACCAGCGTGCGTCGCTCTTGGGTGGTCAAGTGTGTCAGTCGGGCTAATAATGCTCCGCCTGATGCGGCTACCACAATGAGCACCGTCATAGCAAGTCCTAACGCTCCAAATTCCGCCACGATTGTTGCCCGATGCTGAATGAAGAAGACCGTTGCCAAAAGCATCAGCGACGGCATTGCCAAACGTCGCAACACGGCGTGTATCTTCTCTGCCACTTGGGGCTTATAGATGGAAATGAGCAGACCGATGGCTATCGGCACAGCCATCAGCAGGAGGTTCTGTACTAACAGATTGCCCACGGGCAGTGTGATTTGCGCTGTTTCGCCCACCTGCTGCGTCACCCACGCCATGATGAGCGGCAGGGTGAACAAAGTGAGGATGCTGCTGCATGCGGTCAGGATGACCGAGAGTGCCACATCGCCCTTTGCCAACATGGAGAACACATTGCTCGAACTGCCGCCCGGGCTGCACGCCACCAGCATGATGCCTATCATGAACAATGGCGACAGGTGGAACAAATGCCCCACGCCCCATGCTATCAGCGGCAGCAACACTATCTGACCCACCAGACCCACTGCCACGGGCTTGGGGCGCGCCACAATCACCGCAAAGTCGCGGGGTTTCAGTGCCAATCCCAAGTCGAACATCAACAGGGTTAGTATTGGCAGCACTATAAAAATCGTATTCATAAAATTCGCCTAATTGGTACCGATTTACCAATATGATGTTCTAACAACAAACCTATAAACTTTTACCTTCCCCACCTACAACTCTTTATTCTTCCTCGCCTTCCGCAACCTGTTCCAATAATCGTCGTCCACAATGTCCATGTCCCAGCGCAAGGCATACCGCTGTCCATCACTCATCCCATCGACCACATACTCCGCCATCCGTTCCAGCACGCCACGCACATACTCCCGAATCGGCATCCCCTTCGCACGTTCAATCTTGTCACGCCGAACATCCTGCAACGTGCCAGCCAATTTCACATACACCCTATGAGTCACTGACTGCACCACACGCGCATCCTCCGACATGTTCTCCACCCACTTCACCCTCACAGCCTCCTGACTCTCAGTCACACCGAACCTATACACACATCCAACAATGTGAGGCCACTCGACCTGAACAACCAACTCCTGACCAGGAAAACCTTCTTGATTCTTCGCCGTCAAAAACTCCACTTTACTATCGATTCCGTACATACTCTCAATTTCAACCCAATTACATCATCAAAGAAATTCTTGGCTGCAAAGTTAGCCTTTTTCTTCATCACTTCCAACAAACCATCGGCAAAATGAGCTTTTGATGCCAAGGAGCATGGAGCGTGCACACGCCACCTTTTTTTACTCCTCTCCGTCCACCCCTCAAAAAGCCCCCAAAAATCGGAGTCCCCGACTTCGACCAATCGGAGTCGGGGACATCGGTCGGCCGAAGTCGGGGACTCCGATTTTGAGGCTGTGGAGGCGCACTACAAGACATGAGCACAAGAAAGGGGTTATCTCCCATCAACAGGAGAAGCTGTTGATGGCTATGCGAAGCGTTCAAGCAAACGTATGAGAAGCGGACCCGTTTCCTGCAGGATATACTTATACAGATACAAAATGAGGCAGACGGTTTCATCCGTCTGCCTCATTTTCTTATGACCTTTTCTTATCTGTGATTTAGTGCCTCTGTCTTCTCACCGACACACGCGGTGCTCCACCCGATGAGGGGCGACTGGACTTTTCGGTCTTGCCCGTGGAGGACGCGGAGGTACGGCGAGCTGTTCGGGCTGCTGATGACGATACGGTGCCAGTGGAAGTAGCCTTGACCCGCTTGCCCTTGGTTGAAGCAGCGGCGATGGAGTCAAGCCTTGCCTGTTCCAAGGAATCCACAGGAGTACGCCAGATGTGCTCCTCGAAATCGGTGATTTGCTTCTCGATGCGCGCTTGCTCTTTCTTCAGCAGCGAGTCTGTGGCGCAGTACTGCTGGAGCGACTTGTTCTGCATGTTGGTGGTCATGTAGATGTCACCCTTATAGTGGTTGGTGGAGAAGAAATCGTCCATCGACATGCGAGCGGCGTTGTTGAGGTTGCTGGTCATCACGTCCTGACCACTGAGGAAGCTTTTGATGTCGTCGTACTTCACCCAAAAGAGGGGACGCTTCTGCACATTGTCAGAATAGGAGAACTCGTCGGCAGCACGGTGGAGCACGGGACAGAGTGCCACGACGCGGCTATGGTAGGTCGCCGTGTTCTGGTCGTAGTAGGAGCTTTCCTTCACATAGTAGNTGAGCACGTNGGCCGATGGGATGTCGCCCTGCGCCACCTTGATGCTGTNGNCATNNATCTNNTACAAGATTTNCTGACNGTCCAAGANGTCTTTGAAGTGCATACGGTTGCTGGGCTGGAAGTTCTCCACACCGTCGAGCTGATACTCGTATGCGGGAATCTTGCCCGTGTTGAGCAACTTGAAGAGAAGCGTGAAGAGGTTCATGCTGTTGCCCTGCGGCTCTACGGGATAGTAGAGGGCAGCGTTCTCGTCCTTGGTCAAGTCGATGGAGCGATAGATGTCGCGCCGCCAACTGGGGTCTTCGGGCACATCAATAGACGTGGGGAACATGAGGCTTGCACGGTCAGTTCCTGTGGCAGTGCCTGTCGCCTTCTTGGCTGCTGCGGTACGGCTGTTCTGCACTCGGCTCTTCGGTGGCTGGGCAGAGAGAGTGCCCACCATACAGATGGTTGCTAATATCAATAAGATACGTTTCATAATCTTGTATGTTTTTACGCTTTGCCCTTCTGAGCAACCACAGACCATGTTGTCATGCTTTGCCTGTGTCTCAGAGGTCGCTTGCGGTTAGAATCAGTTGATGATGACTTCGACAGGGCTTGTCAAGGTGCGCTCGATGCCGTCGGGACCCACCACACGAATGCGGCTGATATTGAAGAGCTTGCCGCGGCTGAGGGAGCGGATGCGAGTGAGCTGGTTGGGCGTGAAGGAAGCGGAGCTGCTGACTTCGGGCACCACATTGCCCATGTTATCGACGAAGAGGGTCTCAAAGCCGAGCACACGGAAGGAGATGTCGAGCAGTCCGTCGTCGATGGCTGCCCCGATGCCACCTGCCGCCACAATGGCTTGCTTGGAAATGCGCCCACCTTTGAAGCGGGTGCTGTTGCCCTTGGCGTCGGTGTATTGCAGATAGCCCGTCGGATCGGGCAGTTTGCGGACATGGAAGGTAAACTTGCCCATCTCCTGCCGGCGACCGTCGTTCTGTGCCGTGACGGTGAAGGTCACGTCTTCACCCACCTTGGAGGGAACTGCCACATAGCTGCTTCCATCCTTCTTGGTGAGGTTGCCGTTGGTCATAGAGAGGCTTATCCTGTTGCTGGGCACACCTGGCACACTGACACTGATGGGGTTCTGATAGCCCGCATAAAGCATGTTCATCATGGTGGCACTGACCGTTGCCGATGGCTCTACGACCGTGTAGGGCTGCGAGAACTCACGGCGGATGGTTTCACCGTTGCCATTCTTCATGACCAGATAGCCTTTGAGGGTGAAGTCGCCCGTGGAACCACAGATGGTCTCGTAGCGTCCGTTCTCCGACTTGAGCAAGGTGTTGCCCACATAAATCTCTGGACGCTGGGTGGTATCGACTGCCGCCATGATGATTTGAGCGGAGAACTTGCCGCCACGCACCACCGTCTGTGCCGTGGGGATGACGAGTGCCTGAATCTCGTTCACACGCACATCCTTCACGTCAATGTTAGCCACCAGCTGATGAAGCATCTCTCCTTCGGCATGGCGCACATCCGTCTGTAGCTTGGTGAGCTGGGTGACAGCCGCTGCCACGGGCATGTTCTCGAACATGTACTCCTCCCAGTTCTTGCCCATCAGCTGCGCCTTCTTGGGCACGTCGGTGGAGAGATCGCTCTTTATGATGTTCTTCTGTGTCTCGTCGTTAATCATGGCGGTGATACCGTCACGATAGGACTCTATAGCCTTCTTCAGTTGACTGCCCTTGCCAACGCCAGGAGCCAGCATCACATGCGTAGCCGCTTCAAGGTTGTCACGCCCCTTTATCTCATTCAGGTCGGCATCGTCGCCATCCACCTCGCGCACAATCTCCCATTTCAGGTTCTCCGCCAACATATAGAGCGAGTCGGACATCTGGCGCACCAGCCGTGCCTTCTCATACCACTGGCGCGTCTTCTCCGGATTCTGCTTCATCGCAGCCTCCAGCTCCTTGTAGATGGCCTCGTTCTGTGTGGCAGAATTGTCCTTGGTGCGACTCAGTCCCTCATCCACCCGTTTGAAGCCTTCGAGCACATCGGACGAGACGTTGAGCGCCAGCATGGCCATAAGCACAACGTACATCAGATTTATCATCTTCTGACGTGGACTTAACTTCTTCCTTATCATCTTAATTCAACTAAAATTATTCACTCACGAAATCTTCATCTTCAACGCCTCAACCATCTTGGCATAGACCTCATTCAGTTCCTGCAACTGAACGGCAAGCTTCTTCGTCTGCTCGTTCACCTCGTCGATGGTAGCCGACTGAGTGCCAACGCTCTTAAGCTGCATCTCGTAAAAGCGGTTGATGCCCGTGAGCGTGCGGTTCATGTTCTCCATCTCCTCCGAGTCGCGCGTGAGCCGTGCGCTCTGCTCCGCCACTTTCTTCAGCGTGTCGGTCAAGTCTGTCAGCTGTTCCACATACGCACAGGTGGCTTCCTGCATCTCGGGTGTCATGCCCTGGAACTGAGCCGAGCCGAAGACAGGCGCGGCACTGATGCTCTCCGCCAGCTGCGCCGCATCAATAGGTTCGCCAGACACTTCGCCCTGACCACCGACGACCGCAGAGCCACCGCCAATCACCATGGTGCCTCCTCCACCCATCGGCATGCGCGATGCCGTTGTCGCAGCGTTGGCAAGGGCTGCCGCCGCCTCGTCTGAAAAAGAAGCACTGGTCTGAGCTGCGATAGCCGCATTCTCCGCAGCCTCTTCAGCCAGTTCCTGTGCGTCCATGCTCTCCTGCGGCTCGAAACCAGCCAAGAAGAAGACGATGACTTCGGTGCCCATGCCCAAGAAGAGCATGATGTCGGCACCCGCGATGTGGGTGAGTTTGAACAGGGCACCTGCAATCACGACGGATGCGCCCCAGCTGTACGCATAGTTCAAGAAGGTCTGACCGCTCTTGGTGCGCAGCCACTTCTGTATGCCTGTATATTGTCTTGCCATAATCTTTGGATTGTTAATTATTCTACCTTTTAGCCCTCGACGCAGTTCCCACCTGCGACCTCACGCAGCGGAAACCGATAAAAGAGCGACCTACATTCTGATACTCATACGAGCGCCACGCACTCTTGATGAAACTCTCCGGGTCCTTCCACGAGCCACCGCGCACACTCTTCTTTTTCAGCGCATAAGGGTCTTCCTTGGCGGCGTTGTACGTGAGGGTCGGGTTCATGTCGCTCATGGACAGCACACCAGCCTCGGTGTAGATGGTGCTGGTCCACTCCGCCACGTTGCCCGCCATGTCGTAGAGACCGTTGGAGTTTGCGCTGTAGATGCCCGTCTTGGACGTGATGAGGTTGCCGTCTTTGGTGTAGTTGCCACGGTCAGGCTTGAAGTTGGCATAGTAGCAACCCTTGTCGCTCGCCACGCCCTCCTGCTGCCAAGGCAGCTCGTTGCCTTCCTTGCCACGGGCTGCAAATTCCCATTCGGCTTCGGTCGGCAGACGATAACGCTGCACGAACTTGGCCTGTGAGCCTAAGCCCTTGATAAGGAAGTCGGTGCGCCAGTTGCAGAAGGCAGTCGCCTGTTCCCAGTTGACACCCACCACGGGATACTCGTTATAATTGGAGTGCGTGAAGTAAAGACGCATATACATCTCGTTCTCCGCATTCTGGAAGTCGTTAATCCAGCAGGTCGTGTCGGGATAGACGTTCACGATGTACGTATTCACAAAGTCCCACATGCTGCTGAGCGGACGTGTAATCGTCTCGCGATGGATGATACCCTCGTCATCCACGTATGCCGTGTCCTTCGATATCATCACCACCTCATTGGGGTCGGTCTCGAAGTCCGTGTTCAGATTGCGCTCTGCCGGATTGAGGCGATACTTGCGCTTGGCAGCCATCACATAGTCGAACACCTCGTAGCGGTAGTTCAGCTGGCTGACATCAAGCATTCTCTCCCCTGTGACAGGATGCGTCATATAGACACTCTCGATGGCGCTCAGCTGGGCTTCGTCCGGATTGCGCGGCAAAGGCTTGTTCCAGTTCAGATGCGGAGTGACAGGGTCACCATTCTTGTCTTCCTCAATCTTGTAGGTTTCATCACCTCCATAGGCAGGGTCGGCAAGACGCTCGCGGATGATGGAGTCGCGCACCCAATAGACAAACTGCCTGTACATGGAGTTCGTCACCTCCTTCTCGTCCATCCAGAAGGCATCCACACTGATTTCGCGCGTAGGGACTTCCTTGCCCCAGAGGCTGTCAATCTTGTCCGTGCCCATCTTGAGGCTTCCTCGCTTCACCAGCACCATGCCGTAGGGAGCAGGCTCCGCCATCGACGTGCCGCCCACGCCGGTCACTTCACCGCCCGACGCACTTGCGCCCCCCTGACTGGAGAAGCAGGAGACCACCGCGGCAGCGACCGTTACCAAGCATATTACAAAGAGAATCTTTTTCATTTTATTATTATTACTGTTTTTCTGTCGCGTAAAAGCGTTGTCAGAGCCAACGCACACTCTTGTGGCGGTTGCGCCCCTTCTTGAAGAGGTCCAGGTCCGTCTGATACCCCACCACCAGCTCGTGGCTTCCGTTCACCATGCCCACACCCGATGTGTACATCTGGTAGCTGTAGCCCAAGCTGATGCCATGGAATACACCGCCCGCCATGAAGGCCACCGACGTGTCGGGACTATAACCCAGACCACCATAGAACTTGCGCCCCTCATATTCATACCACACCTTGCACTGCACATCCTCGCGCCACGAGTCCAAATCAGACTGCACCAAGAATGAGGGCTGTAAAAAGATTAACGAATTTCTCAGCTTGATATTGCATCCACCCATCAAATAAAAGGACCGAGGCACCTCCATCTCGTTGGTCTCGCCCATCTCGATGACAGGAGCCATCAGGTGCTGGCTGGAGAGACCCAGCCACATCATGGGGTGATAATAATAGAGTCCAGCCCCTAAATCGAAGCAGTTTCCGTCCTGCTGCGACTTTGGGAAAGCCGGGTCATTATCCGTCTCCAGCTTCACACCGCTCGGGTCAATCTTCTCCGCCAGCATGCCGCCCTGAAAACCCACAGCCAGCCGTCCGCGGCGCCCCACCTTGAGGTTGTAAGCATACTGCAAGGCAATCTTCGTGGTGGTGAACATGCCGATGTTGTCGTTGAACAAGCTCACCCCCGCACCATGACGAGGACTCAGGAAATAGACGGGCAAATCTGCGCTGACATACATCGTGGCAGGTGCGCCATCATAGCCCACCATCTGCATGGAATACACGCCAGTCACATTCAGCAATCCGTCCGTACCCGACACGGCAGGGTTGTAAAACGAACGCAGGGCTGTGTAGTCCGTAAACTGCACATCCCACTGTGCCCTCACCTCCAGCACTAACGCCATCAGGAGAGCCACCGCCGCACAAAAACGCTTGTTCATCAATAGAAATAACTATTTATTGCGCCATTTATTGTGCAGAGACACAAAGAAATCTTTCACGGAACTCCACCCAGCCCTCTCGCTGCCCCACCCCAGACCCTCACTTCTCGCCACCGCCCACTCACACCCCAAAAATCGATGTCCCCGACTCCGACCAATCGGAGTCGGGGACATCGGCAAGGCGGAGTCGGGGACTCCGATTTTGAGACCGTGAAAGCGCACCACACAAGGGAATGCCTTGCGACCCGTTTCAGACCTTCGTCGGCAGATAACGGAGAAGGTCGTGTCCACCCCAACGGGGACAACGCCAATGACGGAAGGGGAAGAAGGTGGGGAACGGGCACAAAAAAGGGAGCCCTAGATTCACATCTCAGACCCCCAACTAAAAAACAGAGTTAATTAATACCAATCATAGGTAGTTCATCTTGCTTGCAAAGTTAAGAAATAAGTATCATTCCGTCAACTTCCTGGGGCAAGAATTTAATAAACCCTTCAAAATGAAACTAAAAAAGCATGTTCTTATACACGGTTTTGTACTCAAATTGTTGTCAAGGCATGGTTCTCGGCCCTTTGTGCCGCTGCTTAGAAAGCATCGCCACGAGGTCCGCCGCCAAAACCGCCACCAAAATTACCACCGCCTGGACGTCCCATGCCTCCCNGTTGAGGGCGGGCTGACTGCATACCACCACGACGGAGANAGACCTGNGCGACCTGCACAGGAGTGAGCAGTTCCAAGAACTTGNGCAGGTAGGATTTATCGACAGCCAGCTGTGCCTCTTGGGTCGCAAACTGCTTTTCAATCAAGGCGGTGGCCTCGGCATCCGTCATCTTCTTGAAGTCGGGAGCCGACTGCTTGGCATCTTCGCCCTTGGACTTCTCGGCATTCTGACGAGCTGTCTGATAGTCGAGGTAGAGCACCTTGAAGGATGCAGACTTCTCGTCGTCGAGTTTCATCTGCTTGGCAAGACGCTCTGCCATGCGGTTGTACATCTCTGTGGGGTCGAAACGCTGACGCTGACCTCCGTTGGGGTTCTGTGCCATTGCGGCTACTGATGCGAGTGCAAGCACTGCTACGAGCAGGATGTTCTTTTTCATGATTGTGTGTGTGGGTTAAACGGGTTAATAATTTTGTTTTATCACCTCACATTCAGTGGGTTTTCAGTCTATATGACCCTGCCCAACTGCAAAGGTTTAATAAACTTGCAAAAAAAATGCCGCATCCCAAGAACGAGGTGCGGCATTTGCCTTATATTATATATAATGTATAGCTTACTTGCTCTCTTCGATGAAGGTAGCTACGCGATTCCAGTCGTTCTCGTCGAAAAGTTCGTCGGTTACACCGAGACCTTTGTAAGAAAGACGGTCGGCAGAAATCTTGTAAGTGTTGACGAGCATGTCGTAAACGGCCTTGGCACGAGCGTCGGAGAGTTTCTGGTTCAGCTCAGGGTTGCCCTCAGGAGAAGCATAGCCGTTGATAGCAACCTTGCAGGTTGGATGGTTCTTCATGTAAGTGGCAATCATTGCGACAGAAGGACGCTGTGAGGCATCGACCGTGCTCTTGCCAAGCTGGAAAATCACCACTGGAGCGAGCTGAGTGGTCTCCTTCACGGTCTTCACAATCTCAATAGGTTTCTCTACTTCCTTGATGATTTCAACCTCCTTGATGACTTCCTTCGGCTTCTTGGCGAGTTCGGCGTTCAGGCGGTCGATGGTAGCCTGCATCTCGCCTACGTTGTATGTCTTGAAATAGCGGAGACCGTTAGCGTTCTTGAAGTGGTAAGTCAGACCTGCAAGCAGCTGGAGGTGTGAATTGTTAACATTGAGGGCGCTTCCGCCTGCATTCCAGAACGTGATACCAGGCTTTACATTCAAAGTGAGTGCCTTTTCCTGACCCATATTCACGTTGAAGTCAAGACCGAAGTTGGCAGTCACCATGTTGTGTGCAGCCGAGCCTTTTGCCTGCGGATAGCAGTCGCCCATGATGTAGCCCCAGCCGATGCCACCACGCGCAACAAGCTCAAAGGCACGGGGCTGCCCCTTGTAACCATAAAAAAGGTTATGCAGGTTGATGAGAGCGTTGGCACTCAGATTGCCCAAGTCGAAGGCAGTCTTAGGAGTCACATCACCCCACCCCATGTTATCGCCCCAAAACACGTTAGAAGCGGAGGTGGCGTTATTCGCGTTGATACCTGCGAAGTAATTTGCGCTGATGCCAAACACAGGAGAGATTTGCTTTGCGATTTCAACATTCACGCCAGCACGCATCGTGCTGAACACGTTTTGACCAACTGTTGGTTCATAGACACCACCCTGGATGCCCAGCGACCAGTTGTCAAGGAACTTGCTTTCCTCTACCGCCACTTGAGCGTTTGCTGCGAGCGCAGAGGTAGCAACGGCGATTGCGAGAAGAATCTTTTTCATAAGTCTTCTTAATTAAAATGAATAAAAAAATATGTATATATACCAGTTTGGCTGCAAAGTTAAAAGGTTTTAACTTTGCAGCCAAACATTCAGGTGCATTTATTGCTTTTCCTTGTAAAAGAAATACTTACACAACCTTCAAGTGTACCTCCATGGTGGCTCTGTACTGCTTTCCGTCGGTGTGCGTATAGATAATAGTCTGACGGAAAATGTATGTCTTTCCCTTGCTCAGATGACCAGGGTACTGACCCACCTTGCAACTGTAGGTCTCGGGGGCAAGTTCAGCGTAGAGACCAGCGGTCGATGTGTTGTAGTTCGTCACATTGCCAGTAGTGGTGAACCAATGTCCATAGATTTTGTCGTTCGACGTGGAGGTGGTGGTGCCATAGGTGTCCTTGCCGTTGGCATTCGTGCCCACAAAGTCGAGTGTTCCTGGCACGCCCTTGCTGGTGGAGCTGCATTTGAGTGCCTGCATTTGGGCAGTGCTGACACCCAACGCCTTGCTGATGGCGTCCATGTCGTAGGGCACTTGCACACTGCTGTACTGATTGGAGCTATAGGGCAAGTTGGCATGAAGCACCACCGTGGTGTCCTTGCGCGCATAGTCCTCGGGATAGTCGCCATAGAACTTGTTGGCTCCAAACGGGTCAGTTCCCTCGAACTTCACGGCATAAGGCCACTGCTCATCGTTGCTGGTATCATCATCCCACGGGTGACGCCAATAAGTAGTGGGCGCGCCCATCACCACAAACCACAGGTGGGTACAATTTTCAGGCACGGTCAGCGTTACATCGCCCTCCGCGTCGCGCCCCATCTCGCCATAAGTGCGGGTGCCGTCGCTGCTGTAAGCCACAAAGCCATAACGCCAACCTGCGCTCACCGACCTGATGGCACGGTAGCCTTCGGCACGGACGATGCCCTTGAAATGGGCTTTAATCTCAGTTCCTGCGGCTGGCACTTTCAGCGGATTGGCATTGTAGCCATAGTTCTCAGGGCAGTATTTAGGGTTGACCACCCAATAGCTGTTGTCGCCATCGAGGAAGTTCTCCAAGATGGACTCCGAAGCACCCATCAGACGCTGACGCTCGCTGCCGATGAGTCCCTGCCCATACTGCTTCCAGCGGTCGATGTCCATGCTGGCGATGTGGGCATAACCCATATACTGCTCGTCGGCAAACGTTTCTTCGTTCAGCCCGAAGATGCGCATGTAAGCCTGAACGGGGTCCTCAGGCTTGATGGACTCACGCCACACACGGGCAATGGTGTTCAAGCCATGCAACTGACACCACCAGTCGTGGTAGTAGCAGTTATTGTAGCGTGCATTCTCGCTCAGAATGTTCATGTGGTGCATCTCCTGATTATTATCCCAGTTCGTCGAGAACTGCTCAGCGGGATACACCTTGTGAGCCTGCCAGTTGGCGCAGTCCTCCCACCACTCGTTGCCGCCCGACGCGTTGGTGCCAAAGCCATAGTTCAAGCCATGGCTGTCGCCCAAGTCGGCACTAACCAAATACTGGAAGGTGTGGCCTATCTCATGCGCCACCGTCACACTGCTGCTGGCTGCCCAAGCATTGCAGTGGAACATACCCGTCCGGTACTCCTTGGGTGTCTTCGTCGTGCCCGAACCAGCCACCCAGTATTGACCTCCCACGCCACTGCCGTCGGCGCGCCACTCCGCCTGATTCACCACATACATGTGAATTTTCACGTTGTCGGTTGTCGAGTTGCCCGGCTCCANAAAGCCCAGTTCATCTACATACACGTTCCAAATCTTCTCAGCGTNTTTAAGGAGCGTATTCACGNTGCACACAGAAGTTGACGCTCCGCCGGTCAGGTTGCCACTCTTCTGCATGGTAAGCCCCTTCGCCCAGAAGATGACGAAGTGTTCGCTCTCCGCGCTGCGCTGAAAGCAGAACTGAGAGTTCTCGTTGGTATAGTCATTGCTGCTATACGTCCAAGGCTTCACCAAATATCGTTCGGGCTTATCCATACGATACTCCATACCCACACGGTAAGTCCGCAGCGACGTTGTCGCCTTGTCGAGTTTCTCCGAGAACTTATACAGTTTCATCGCACTCTTCATGAAGTCGATGGAATCAACGTCGGAAAGGTCAATCACCTCATTTGCCGTGAAACGGTCATCAAACTGTATCCACAATGCCTGAGGCTTCTCCTGCGCATTCACGACAGCACCGAAGGCTAAGCCCACAACTGCCGTCAACATGGAAAACAACTTTCTCATATTCAATCAATACCGCTAATGTGTTTCTTAAAACTACTTCTTCATCACCTTAAAGGACGACTGCCCCGTGCTGATGACATACACACCACGCTTCAAGCCATTGAGGTTGACAGAGACAAGCCCATTCGCCTCCGCCACATCCACCTCCACCTCGGTACCATTGACGGCATAGACCTTTATAGTCTTCACCGCATCAGCACTGACCACGAACGTGTTCGCGCTGAAACGGGTGCCAGTCGTCCCCTGCACATCGTCAATGCCCACGGGGTCGTCCTCTTTAGAGATGTAGAAGTTCTTGATGCCCGAAATCTCGTAAGTGTCGGCATTGAGCGTAATCTGTCCCTCCACAAAACACATGCGGGGATTGGTTTCGCCGCCCAACAGATAGTAAACGAGAGTGCCGTCGTTCAGAGTGAGCACAAGGCTCTTTGCCATAGCCGCCATCGAAGCCAGACACAGCACACACAGGATTGTAAGTTTTTTCATTGCTTGTACGTTTTTAAGCTATTTATAGATGTTTCTAACATTGATTCCGAACCACACCAGTGCCATGAAGAGCACGACCATAAACACGATGGACATGAAGTCTTGCAGCACGGAGTAGAGCCAAATGCTCGCTCCAAAGCACACGGCGATGAAGACGAGCGAGAGGGTCATGAAGAGCTTTTTCAGTCGTTCCATATCCGTGCTATCTGTTCAGCTTCCACGCGAAGCCATCCTTCGTATCCTTCACCTCAAAGCCAAGTGCCGCCAAGTTGTCGCGAATCATGTCGCTGGTCGCCCAGTCCTTGTTCGCCTTAGCCTTGGAACGCTGTTCGAGGAGCATATCGACGACTTTGCCAAACGCCTCCTCGCGTGCATCGCTCATGCCGCCGCCAGCCGCTGCCGCCACGCCCTGCTTGATGCCCAGCAAATCGAAGGCAAAGAGCTTGAATGTCTCTTTGAGCGCTTCGAGCGCATCGGGGGTGATGGTCTCCTTCTTGTCAACGATGGAGTTGATGGTCTTGGTGGCATCGAAAAGGTGGGAGATGACGATGGGCGTGTTAAAGTCGTCGAACATGGCGTCGTAGCAATTCTGCTTGAGTGTCTCAACAAAGTCAACACCCACCGAGCCTTGGTCGGTCGGCTGAATGCCCTGAAGTGCCTTCCAAGCGTCGAGCAGACGCTCCAGTCCTTTCTCCGCCGCCTGAAGTGCGTCGTTGCTGAAATCGACGGTGGAGCGGTAGTGTGCCTGCAAGATGAAGAAGCGGATGGTCATGGGCGAGTAAGCACGGTCGAGCTTCGGGTGGTCGCCGCTGAAGAACTGCGGCAGTGTGATGAAGTTGCCGAGCGACTTGCCCATCTTTTGTCCGTCGATGGTAATCATGTTGTTGTGCAGCCAGTAGGTGACCATCTGGTCGCCTTGGCTTGCCACGGCTTGCGCTATCTCACACTCGTGGTGGGGGAAAATCAAGTCCATGCCGCCCCCGTGGATGTCGAAGTGCGCACCGAGATACTTCCGCCCCATCGCCGTACACTCGCAGTGCCAGCCAGGGAAGCCGTCGCTCCACGGTGACGGCCAGCGCATGATGTGTTCGGGCTGTGCGGCTTTCCACAGGGCAAAGTCCGCCTGATTTTTCTTCTCGCCCACACCCGCCAAGTCACGGCTGGCATCCTTCACGTTCTCGAGGCTGCGCCCCGATAAGATGCCGTACTTGTGCGCCTTGTTGTATTTCTCCACGTCGAAGTAGATGGAGCCATTGCTTTCATAGGCAAAGCCGTTGTCGAGAATCTGCTGCACCAGCTGCTGCTGCTCGATGATGTGTCCCGTGGCATGCGGTTCGATGCTGGGCGGCAGGCAGTTCAGAGCTTCCATCGCCTCGTGAAAGCGGTTGGTGTAATACTGAGCCACNTCCATCGGCTCCAGCTGCTCCAGCCGTGCCTTCTTAGCTANCTTGTCCTCGNCCTCGNCGGCATCGTGCNCCAAGTGTCCCACGTCGGTAATGTTGCGCACATAGCGCACCTTGTAGCCGATGTGGCAGAGGAAGCGGAAAACAATGTCGAAGGTGATGGCAGGACGTGCGTGTCCGAGATGCGCATCGCCATATACTGTAGGTCCGCAGACGTACATGCCCACGTGTGGCGCATGCAGTGGGCGGAACACCTCTTTCTTTCTGGTCAGGGTGTTGTAAACGTAAAGTGCCTGTTCCATTCTTGCTATCGTTTTTACCATAAAACAGGCACAAAGGTACGGATAAGTAAGAGAACAACCAAATTTATTTGAGTTTTCCGACCGAAAGCCCTTTATTATAATGTATGAAGAGCCGCCCACGGGCGCAAGAGAAGCCCCGTGCCGTCTTCTCCTCTACCCACTTATTCATAAGTTATGAATAATTATTCGCAACTTATGAACAATTATCCATAAGTTTGGAACAATTATTCATAACTTATGAACAACTCCGCCGCCGACACACCGCCACCTCCGATTGTGGCGTTCCAGTGTGTCCTTTTGTGCCAGGNGNTTCGAGTAAAAAAACGCTGTATCGTTGCCGATGTTCGGGAAATAATCCCTACATTTGTGCCCAAAGTGCTTCATATAGCCACATTCAAGATTAAACCGATGCTAAAACTAACCCGCAGGATTCTCGCCGTCGTCTTTTGGCTGGGAATCACCCTCTTGTTCCTCGACTTCACAGGAACCTTGCAACCGCTTCTCGGTTGGATGGCAAAGTTACAATTCTTGCCCAGCGTGTTGGCGCTCAACGTCATCTCCGTTGCCATCGTGCTCGTTGCCACACTGCTGCTGGGACGCATCTACTGCTCGGTCGTCTGCCCGTTGGGTGTCTTGCAGGACTTCTTCGCGTGGATGGGCAAGTGGCGCGTCTTCCGCAAGAACAAAAAGGCGAAGTTTGCCAACCGATACAGCTACTCGAAGCCCAAGACGTGGCCGCGGCTCACGGTGCTGGCGGTCTTCGTGGTGATGCTGGTGGCAGGCTTCAACGCCGGTGCCGTGCTCTTGGCCCCTTACAGTGCCTACGGGCGCATGGTGGCATCGTTTTTGCAGCCCATCTACATCGGCATCAACAACCTGCTCGCCCTGTGGTCGGAGGCAAACGACAACTTCCTGTTCTATCAGGTAGAGCCGCACAACAACCCCACCCTGCTCCTCATGGTCTCAGCCGCGATGCTGCTCATCCTCTTCGTCCTCGCCTTCCTGCACGGACGCACTTACTGCAACACCATCTGCCCTGTGGGCACTGTGCTCGGCTACCTTGCCCGATGCTCCATCTTCAAGATAAAGGTCGAGGAAGACAAGTGCATCAAGTGCGGTCTCTGCGAGAAGAACTGCAAGGCTGCCTGCATCCAAGTGAAGAAAGGCGCACCCGTCAGCATCGACTACACACGCTGCATCACCTGCGGTGACTGCCAAGCTGTATGTGCCAAAGGCGCACTCCATCTGGCACCAGCGAGACATGCCGCACAGACCGAAACTCCTAACGCCCCCAGCGATTCGGACCTCTCCCGCCGTTCCTTCTTGACCATTACAGGCACTGCCATAGCCGCTGCCACCATCAAGGCACAAGAGAAAACGACCGACGGAGGTCTGGCGGTGATTGAAGACAAGCAAGTCCCCACACGCAAAACCCCACTCACGCCCCCTGGCTCACTCTCAGCAGCACACCTGCAACAGCATTGCACCGCATGCCAGCTATGCATTGCCAACTGCCCGAACGGCGTGTTAAGCCCATCCACCGACATGGCGCACTTCCTCCAACCCACGATGGATTACACCAACGGCTACTGCCGCCCCGAATGCACACGCTGTGCCGATGTCTGCCCCGCAGGTGCCATTCGCCCCATCACGAAGGAGGAGAAGACCGCCATACAGATTGGGCACGCCGTGTGGGTGAAGCAGAACTGCCTGCCCGTGGCAGAATCCCAACGCTGTGGCAGTTGCGCCACCCACTGTCCAGCCGAAGCCATACAGATGGTGCCGCTCGACAAGAGCATCAAGCAAGACCCCGAAAGCGGACAATGGCGCGACAACGACGGCAACACGCTCGATTGGCGCGCTGTGAACGACCTGCTCATGATACCTGTGGTCAACAACGAGAAGTGCATCGGCTGCGGCAAATGCGAGAACCTCTGCCCAGCCCGACCTTTCAGCGCCATCTACGTGGAGGGCCACGAGCAGCACCGCGAAATCTAACAACCAAGACTTCAATCTTTTCAACCCTTCAATTCGCTCATGAAAGACCTGAACAGAAGAGACTTCCTCAAGATAGCAGGGGTAGCAACAGCCACTGCAACACTCGCTGCATGTGCCAGCAAGACGGGCAACGAACTTGGCGACACTGACCCTGCGGGACACCACACGGGAGACATCCCCACCGACAAGATGACCTATCGCACCAATCCCAACACGGGCGACAAGGTGTCCATCCTCGGCTACGGCATGATGCGCCTGCCCTACCGACCAGTTTCTCCCACGAAAGACCCCAGCGCACCTGTGCCCGAGGAAATCGACCAAGAGCAAGTGAACAAGCTGGTGAAGTTTGCCCTCGACCACGGGGTCAACTACTTCGACACCAGCCCTGCTTATTGCCAAGGACACTCGGAGGAGAGCACGGGCATCGCCCTGAAAGCGTCGGGCTACGACCGCTCTAAGTTCTACATCGCCACGAAGTTGAGTAACTTCGCCCCCCAGCAACAGACGTATGAAGAAGGGGTGAAGATGTTCCAGAACTCGCTCAAGTACCTGCAAACTGACTACATCGACTACCTGCTGTTGCATGCCGTCGGCGGAGGAGGCTTGACGAATCTCCATCAGCGTTTCCTCGACAACGGCGTGCTCGACTACCTGCTGGAGCAGCGCGAGAAGGGCACAATCCGCAATCTCGGGTTCTCTTTCCACGGCGATGTGGAGGTGTTTGACTACCTGATGGAGAACCATGACAAATATCATTGGGACTTCGTGNAGNTNCAGNTGAACTATGTGGANTGGAAACTGGCGAACGNGGGCANCTCGCGCAATGTGGATGGCGNANACCTGTATGGCGAGCTGGAGANNCNTGGCATACCTGCCGTCATCATGGAGCCGCTCCTCGGTGGTCGTCTCTCGAAGATGCCCGACCACATCGTCGCCACCCTCAAGCAGCAACGTCCCGAGGACAGCGTGGCATCGTGGGCATTCCGCTATGCGGGCACCAAGCCCAACGTGCTCACAGCCCTGAGCGGCATGACCTACATGGAGCACTTGGAGGACAACCTGCGCACGTACAGCCCTTTAGTGCCCCTCAGCGACGAGGAACAGGAATGGCTGGAAAACGAGATTGCCAATCTCTACGTCTCCTACCCAACCATCCCCTGCAACGACTGCAAGTACTGCATGCCGTGTCCCTACGGGCTTGACATCCCTGCTATCTTTGTACACTATAACAAGTGTGTGAACAAAGGCAATGTGCCCGAAAGCCAACAGGCGAAGAACTACCATACGGCACGACGCGCCTTCCTCGTCGGGTATGACCGCGCTGTGCCCAAACTGCGGCAGGCCAATCACTGTATCAACTGCGGCAAGTGCGTCTCTCATTGCCCGCAGAACATCCGCATCCCCATGGAGCTGCGTCGCATCGACGAATTTGTAGAGAAACTAAAACAGAACACACTATGATACAACCCCTATTTCTCGGTCTCGGCATGCCCGAAATCGTCGTCATCCTCCTTGTTGTCCTGCTCCTCTTCGGAGGGAAGAAAATCCCTGAACTCATGCGTGGAGCAGGTAAAGGTGTGCGCGCCTTCAAGGACGGCATGAAGGAAGTGACCACCGACGACGAACCAACCAAGAACGATTCGGGAAAGGAGCAGGAATGACCTTTTGGGATCACCTCGAAGAACTGCGCAGAGTGCTGCTGCGATGCCTCATCGTGGTGGCACTCTTTGCCATCCTCGCCTTTGTGTTCAAAGACGAGGTGTTTTGGTTGGTCTTCCTGCCTAAAAGCCCTGATTTCCTCTCTCTGAGCATCTTTTCAGGGAGCGATGCCACAAGTGCAAGCCTCTTTGGCGACGTGCCTAACGTTCAGCTCATCAACACTGAGCTGACTCGTCAGTTTGNCGTCCACATGATGACCAGTTTCTACGCAGGTCTCATCGTTGCAGCCCCTTACATCANCTATGAGTTGTACCGCTTCGTCTCCCCTGCCCTATACGAAAACGAGCGACGCTATGCTGCGCCGCTCGTCATATCGTCCTACGTCATGTTCATGACCGGAGTCCTTTTCAGTTATTTTGTTCTCTTCCCCATCACATTCCGCTTCCTTGCTGGCTATCAGGTGGATGTCTCCGTCCAGAACCTCATCTCGCTCGAAAGCTACATTGACACGCTCGCTTTCCTCTGCCTCGCCATGGGCATCGTCTTTGAGATTCCCATCCTTTCATGGCTTCTTGGCCGCCTCGGAATCCTCCACCGTAAACAGATGCAGCAATACCGTCGCCACGCTCTCGTCGCCATCCTCGTCATTGCCGCCATCATCACCCCCACATCCGACGCAGTCACCCTTGCCGTCGTCTCCCTGCCCATGTACNTCCTCTACGAGNTGAGCATCCTCTTGGTGNCCCACACAAAGAAACCATTATCACACCTATCATCATGAAGAAGATTCTCTCTNTCCTCGTCCTTCTCACCTGCACGCTGGCAGTAGCAGCCCAACAGGAGTGNCAGCAACGTCCCAAGCTGGTTGTGGGCATCNNCGTGGACCAANTGCGGTGGGACTATCTCATCCGCTATAACAATCGCTACCGCGAAGGTGGCTTCAAGCGGATGATGGAAGAGGGCTACAACTGCAACCGTCTACTCATCAACTACATCCCCACAGTAACAGCGGTGGGGCACGCAGCGGTTTACACGGGCACGGTGCCTGCCTTTAACGGCATCATCGCCAACGAGATGTACTTCGATGGCAAATGGCTCACGCCCGTGAGAGACGAGAGCCAGCAGGGAGTGGGCACGCAACGGACGGAGGGAAAGGCTTCACCACATCGACTAATCTGCACCACCATGACGGATGAGCTGCGATTGGCTACCAACTTCCGTTCCAAGGTCGTAAGCGTCGGTATCAAAGACCGAGCCGCAGTGCTGCCAGGCGGGCATTGTGCCAATGCAGCCTACTGGATGGACAGCGAGACGATGAATTGGATTACCTCCACCTACTACATGAAAGAACTGCCACAATGGTTGATGACATTCAATGCCAAGAAGTTAGGACAGACATATCTGCGCAAGATTACCAGCAACAAGAAGGACAAGCAGCATTTCTGGGATTTGATGTACAAGGCGGAGACCTACGAGCAGTCGGCAGGGGTGGACGAACCATATTACGACTCACGCACTGGCACTGCCTTGAAGTATTCGCCATACGGCAACACCTACACAGCCGACATGGCGATAGCAGCCCTCGAAGGAGAGGGGCTGGGCAACAATCCGACTGGCATGACCGACTTCCTTGCTATCAGCTTCTCCTGTACCGACATGATTGNTCACCNAGTNNNACCTAANGCCCCATGGANTGANNNCACCTNTCNACGNCTCGNCCAAGACTTNGCGCGTCTGTTCGAANCCTTCGACCGANAAGTAGGTGAGGGCGAATGGGTGGCTTTCCTCTGCGCTGNCCANGCTGGNAGCCACAACNTGCNGTTCCGCCGTGAACACGGCATCCNNGCCGAAACTTGGTCTTACTATCAAGTACTGAGAATGCTGAACGAGACCCTGACCAAGGAGTTTGCGCTGACGACCGATGACCCGAAGATGAAACTGAGAATCAACACAACACAATATGATGCCGTGCAGGTGATTCATTCGTTGGAATGCCAATATGTTTACTTGAACGACACCGTGATTGCCAAGGTTTGCAAGGACGGCAATCCGAAAGCCCTCAAGGAGAAACTGAAAGCCCGAACCATTGAACTGCTGCAAGAATTGGACAACGTGGCTTACGCTTTCGACGTGAAAGCCATCCCCACGCATGTGCCAGAGCCAGTGAGGTCGATGGTCGTCAACGGCTACCATCCCAAGCGGAGCGGTGACATTGCGATTGTGCTGGAGGGCAATGTGACCGAGGACTACGATGATGGCTACCTGCCCCAATACAATGGCATCCCCATCGGCACCAACCATTCCGTGTGGAGTCCCTACGATGCGCATATCCCCTTCATCGTGATGGGCAAAGGCGTGCGCCATGCTTGGGACAACCGCACCTATCGTGTAGTGGATGTCGCGCCAACCATCTGCGCTTTGCTCAACATCCAGCAACCCAGTAGCTGTGTGGGCGACGCTATAGACATTGCAATCCCCTAAAAACCAGATAGGGGTCGTATGTGACTTGGCAGGCAACATCGTCTGCTAAGTCTATTTTGTTACCCCCCGTGAAAAACACGTGCAAATCGGGATGTTCACGCCAAACACTACGCACATAGCTCTCCACTTCAAAGCGAAGTCCGTGGAGAGCTGCCGAACGCATGGAAGAGGGAGTGTCATCGCCCCATAGAGGTGCATCCAAACAAGGTTGCAACAAAGGAAGGCGAGCGGTATGTTCATGCATGGCTTTGAGTCTCAACGAAATGCCTGGAGAGATTGCCGTTCCAAGCAGATGACCATCATGTGAAAGAAGGTCATACGTAACGCATGTACCTATATCCACAACAAGGAGTGTATGAAGAGAATCTTGTACAATCGCACCGATGTCTGCCGCCCAGCGATCGGCACCAAAGGTGGCAGGAATGCCCGTGACAGACTTGACGGGACAAGGTACGGACGGAGTCAGCCACAACACAGGCAGATGTAACGCATCGAGGGCTTGGCACAATGCGCCGTCATCCCCACCTACGTTGGCTATCCGCACCGAACNAAGANGGTAGGTTGNGGACAAACGCACAANTGTATCNCTNCANGNTNCGTNCAAANGTTCAAAGNGTACAGGAGCCCACAGCTCCGCACTGCCCACAGTACAAGGCGCATCGTCCGTGGCGTGAGCCACCGCTACTTTTGCCGACGTATTGCCGATGTCTATTAGGAGGTTCATACATTCGCTGCCCCTAAGTCTTCCTCAATAAATCGCATCAGGCGTTCCACTGCGTCGGCCTCGGGGATGTTCTTTTCTACACAGACTTTCTGCTTGTAGAGCGACACACGCCCCACGCCTGCGCCGACATAGCCGTAGTCGGCATCGGCCATTTCGCCAGGACCATTGACGATACAGCCCATGATACCTATCTTGAGGGTAGCAAAACGCTTGTCTGTGACAGAACGTGCGCTCACAGCAGCACGAATGCGAGCTATTGTTTCTTCAAGGTTGTAGAGGGTGCGCCCACAACCCGGGCAACTGATGTATTCCGTCTTGGTGAACTTCACGCGTGCTGCCTGCAAAATTCCGTCAGCAAGTTCGGTCAAACGAGCTTCGTCAAAATGCGGATTGCGGATGACAAGCTGGTGAGCCAAGCGATCAATGAACAAGGCACCCGTAGCCATGGCGGCTTTCAACTGCACGGTTTCCCAATCCGTTTCGTCCAATGCTATTTCCACCATATCGTTAGCAATGGCAGTTTTCGCACACGCTCTCAACGCACAACACTCATCAATCATGTCAACTAATTTGCGCGCCACGGGTATCTCTCTCTCCGGAGCTTCGGACAATGACACACGAATAGTGTCACCAATGCCCTCACAGAGCAATGCACCGATACCAACAGCACTCTTGATGCGTCCGTCCTCACCTTCACCCGCTTCTGTTACACCCAAATGCAAAGGAAAGGACATGCCCTCTTTCTCCATCTGTGAGACCNACAGACGAACCGTGCGCACCANCACCACGGTGTTGCTTGCCTTGATAGAAATAACGACNNTGAAAAAATCTTCACGCACACAGATGCGCAGGAATTCCATACACGATTCCACCATGCCTTCGGGGGTATCACCATAGCGCGACATGATGCGGTCGCTCAATGAGCCGTGATTCACACCTATACGAATGGCGGTATGATGTTCCTTACAGATATTCAGAAACGGTACGAAACGCTCATCAATTTTCTTGATTTCATCGGCATATTCCGCATCTGTATATTCTAATTTCTTAAAGGTGCGCGCAGGGTCAACATAGTTGCCTGGATTGATACGCACTTTTTCACAGATGGTCGCTGCCGTGTCAGCCACAGCAGCATTGAAATGCACGTCGGCCACTAAAGGCACCATACAGCCTCCTGCACGCAGAGCCTTGCTGATGTTCTGCATATTGAGTGCCTCACGTTGCCCCTGCGTGGTAAAACGGACGATTTCACCGCCAGCATCAGCAATACGCTGTGCCTGAGCCACGGACCCTTCCGTATCCATCGTGGATGTATTAGCCATTGACTGTACACGAATGGGATAGTCACCGCCAATCATCACACCACCCACATTCACGACGGAGGTTGTTCTTCTATGATAAGCCATAAGCCACAAACGGATTTACTAAACAATGAATCCTCGGTGCAACCCATCAGTTGCACTTATAGGCAAATTTCACCTCTTTCAGGTCGGCATTCGCCTTTTCAATTTTGTTGCGGAGATTTTCTTTATATTCAGCGAACTTCTTAGCCAGAACCTCATCAGAGAGTGCCAGCATCTGCACTGCGAGAATGCCTGCATTAAGAGCGCCATTGATTGCAACTGTGGCAACAGGAATACCTGGAGGCATCTGAAGCATGGAATAAACAGCGTCCATACCATCCAGCACGCTCCCCTTCACAGGCACACCAATGACGGGCAATGTAGTGCTGGCGGCAATCACTCCTGGCAATGCCGCAGCCATACCAGCACCAGCGATAATGACCTTGATTCCACGTTCCTTCGCTCCTTTTGCGAACGTTTCCACCGCATCGGGGGTACGATGGGCGGAAAGAGCGTTAATCTCAAACGGAACCTCCATTTCATCGAAGAACTTGGCAGCTTTCTCCATAACAGGGAGGTCTGAGGTGCTGCCCATAATAATTGACACGATTGGTTTCATCTTCATCTATTTATGATTCTTACTATTTGCTTCACATCCAACTAATCAAAATAAATACCATAGCACAAATATAGCCAATGCCAAAACCCACCAATACCTGCGCCAAACTATGCTGACGAAGGACGATGCGACTCGTGCCTAATGCACCCGACAAAAGCAATAAAACACAGANTGGCAAAACAGNATTATNGAAAAACAACATGCTGNAAGCGTTCAATGCACCCACCNAGCCACCCATTCCCACCATGTGGGTGCTGACTTTCCACCATGCGTTAATTATGACACAGATAATCTGAGCGAGCAGCGCAGCCATCACTACGCCTCGAAAAAACATGGCGGTATTCATCTTGGTCATGATAGTCAGACACGCAGTATAGCTCAACAATGCCACAACATACGGCATGTGACGGTGTTCCCGATGACTAAGTTCCAGATGTGTCCATTTCTTCAGTTTTCTCACCAAGCTGATGCCCAACGTTGGGACAAACACGGTGAAGAAATACACCATGCAGAGAATGAACAGTTTATACCCCCATGGCAACATCCTTAGATAACTAAACAAGAACAACCCCACAAACACCCACAGAGGAGCATAAAGTGGCATGAAGAGTGTGGACAACACCTTCGCTATCTGTATCAATTTCTTATCGTCCATAGAACCTCTTACCCATGCCGACCATTCACCGATGGTATTCCCAATTCCATTCTATACTTCGCTACCGTACGACGGGCAAGCATCACCCCCCTCTGCTTCAACAATTCCACTATCTTATCGTCCGAATAAGGATGTTGCTTGTCTTCATTCTCCACTATCTCTTTCAACAGGATTTTGACCTGACGCCCATCAATTTCCTGCCCCTCCGCATTCTTACGTGTCAGCTTGAAGAAATCCGACAAAGGATAAATCCGACCATCCAACAACGCATACTTTGAATTACAAACACGTGAAATTGTTGATACATCAAAGCCTGTTCGTTTTGCCACATCTTCAAGAACAAGGCGCACTTTGTCATTCTCATCTTTTGTCAAGAAAAACGCGCGTTGCAATTCTATGATGGCATTCATCGTCTCATAGAGTGTGCGCCTCCGTTGTTTCACAGATTCGATAAACATCTGTGCTGCTTCTATCTTTTGCCTCGTATAAGCCATGCCTTCTTTCTCGCTACGAGTCATTTTCTCCTTGGCATACTGGAAAGTCTTCAGCTGATTCATGTATTCTTTGCTAACATGCAAACGGGGCACTTCCCCATTACTCAAACGCATCTGTATCCCTCCTTCTGGATCTGTCTCAATGATGAAATCAGGGATTTGGGTTTGTACTCGCCCACCAGCAGCCTCATTCAACGCAAACCCAGGATTAACATTCAGTTTCTTAATGTCATCAAACAGCGCATCTATTTGCAGAGCAGATAGTCCCAGCCTGTTCTTCAACCTCTCCTTGTTCTTATTGAGAAACAAATCATAGTGATTGGAAATGATGTCTCGCTCCAACCGAAGCATTTTCCNCTTATATTCAGGCAATGAATTTTCTGAATCTTTTAATTGTCTATCAATTTGCAACAACAAACATTCTTGCGTAGAACGGGCGCNAATNNCAACAGGATCAAAACTTTGCAAAACATGAAGCACCTTCTCCACANCTTGACTCGTTACATACAAATACTCTTTGAAAGCCAATTCATCGGTCAGAGTCTCGATGGGGCGATCGATAAAGCCTCTATTATCCAATGAACCTATCAAATACTTCAAGATTCNCNCCTCGNCCTCACTCAAATCANAGTTCATCACCTGCGACTCCAAATACTCGATGAAAGACCCTCCATCAACCACANGANACTTGCCATACCNATCATCACTTCCGCCCGNTNAANAGNCAGGCAAATCATCAGAACTATAATCTGAGATATCCGCATAGCCATCCCCATCCGAATCACTGTATGGGTCCACCCCCGTATCATTGGCGTCGAACTCTTCAGCAGAATCAACCACATCCTCTTTAGAATCGTCAAGAGGAGCACCCTCCTCCAACGCAGGATTCTCCATCAGCTCCTTCTTCACCTGTTGCTCAAACTCCGCAATCGGCATCTCCAACAGCTTCACTAACTGCAACTGCTGCTGCGAGAGACGGAGCTGCTGTTCCACCCTTTGGCTTTGTGTTTGAGACAACGTCTGTGGCATCTTCCCTCTTTTTTCTTGCAAAGTTAGATAAAAACCAACACAAAACAACAAAAGGAATAAGAAAAACAACTATCTTTGCCCCAAAATCAGAAAGATGGAAGACTTCGTACACTTACACGTACACACCCAATACAGCATCCTTGATGGACAAGCTGCCATTCCCCGATTAGTTGACAAAGCGATTAAGGACGGAATGCGGGGCATGNCCGTGACTGACCACGGNAATATGTTTGGTGTNAAGGAATTNTTCAACTATNGCANNAAAGTNAACAAAGGCAAACCAGCANGCAGAGAAGTTCATGCCCATNTTTNGATGCGAAGNCTATTGCGCANGACGCGACTTGCACTCCAAAGAAAACAACGGCATAGACAAAAGCGGATGGCACTTGATTCTGTTAGCCAAGAACGAAGTGGGCTATCACAATCTCGTCAAAATCGTCAGCGAAGCATGGGTTGACGGCTACTATCACCGTCCAAGAACCGACCATAAAGCACTTGAGAAACACCACGAAGGACTCATCGCCTCCTCTGCATGTCTTGCAGGCGAAATTCCACGCTACATCAAGCATGGTCAAATCGCCGAAGCAGAAGAGTCCATCGAATGGTTCAAAAGCATTTTCGGAGAAGACTTCTACATCGAACTGATGCGGCATGAGGTGAAAGACCCCATGCAGAAAGCGAATCGCGAAGTGTTCAAAGAGCAGAAAGCCATTGAACCAACCCTCATAGAATTGGCTCGGAAACATGGAGTGAAGCTCATCTGCACCAATGACACACACTTTGTCGATGAAGAGAATGCAGAAGCGCACGACCGTTTGCTTTGTCTATCCACAGGCAAAGACCTGGACGACCCCAAGCGCATGCTCTACAGCAAACAGGAGTGGTTCAAGACGCGCGCCGAAATGAACGAAGTGTTCAAAGACATCCCCGAAGCCCTAAGCAACACCATCGAAATTCTCAACAAAGTGGAGGCCTACAGCATTGACCATCCACCTATCATGCCATTCTTCGCCATTCCAGAAGACTTCGGAACAGAAGCGGAATGGCGGCAACGATTCAGCGACGAAGACATCTTCAACGAGTTCACCCGCGACGAAAAAGGGCAAGTCGTTCTCTCCCAAGAGGAAGCGGAGAAGAAGATTAAGAAACTCGGCGGAATCGACAAGTTATACCGCATCAAGTTCGAGGCGGACTATTTGAAAAAGATTACCTATGATGGTGCCAAGCAGCTGTATGGCGACCCCATACCAGACAACGTGAAGGAACTCCTTGACTTTGAGCTTCACGTCATGAAAACCATGGGTTTCCCTGGCTATTTCCTCATCGTACAAGACTTTATCAACTCCGCACGCAAAGAGCTTGGCGTTTGGGTCGGGCCAGGGCGTGGCTCGGCAGCAGGAAGTGCTGTGGCTTACTGCTTGGGCATCACCAAGATTGACCCCATCAAATACGACCTTCTGTTTGAGCGTTTCCTCAACCCTGACCGTATATCCCTTCCCGATATTGACACCGACTTTGATGACGACGGGCGTGGCAAGGTGCTACAATGGGTTACGGAGAAGTATGGCGCAGAGAAGGTAGCACACATTATCACGTATGGCACAATGGCGACGAAGCTTGCCATCAAGGATGTGGCACGCGTACAGAAAGTACCCATCTCCGTAGTAAACGCCCTCTGCAAAGCGATTCCTGATAAACTACCTAACGGCAAGAAGATGAGTTTGGCAAACGCTATAGAATGTGTGCCAGAACTGAAAGATGCCGCCACATCGCCCGACCCACTGCTGCGAGAGACCATGCGCTTTGCCCAAATGCTGGAGAACAACGTTCGCAACACGGGAGTGCATGCTTGCGGCACCATCATTTGTCGCGATGCGATTGACGACTGGGTGCCAGTCAGCACTGCCGATGACAAAGAAACGGGCGAGAAGCTCCGATGCACTCAGTATGATGGTCATGTCATAGAGGAAACGGGGCTTATCAAGATGGACTTTCTCGGGCTGAAGACCTTGTCCCAGCTCAAAGAAGCCGTTATCAACATCAAGGAGAGTCTTGGCATTGACATCAATGTAGATTTGTTCGACATCCAAGACCCTGCCACCTACCAACTCTATTGCGACGGTCGCACCGTCGGCACATTCCAGTTTGAATCTGCAGGCATGCAGAAGTATCTGCGTGAATTGCAGCCAACGGTCTTTGAAGACCTGATTGCCATGAATGCGCTCTATCGTCCTGGTCCTATGGACTATATCCCCGACTTCATCGACCGAAAGCAGGGACGGAAGCCCATCGAATACGACATTCCTTGCATGGAGAAATACCTCAAGGACACCTATGGCATCACCGTCTATCAAGAGCAGGTCATGCTGCTCTCGCGCCAATTGGCAGACTTCACCCGAGGCGAGAGCGATGCCCTCCGAAAGGCAATGGGTAAGAAGAAGAAGGACATTGTCGATGCCATGAAGCCCAAGTTCATCGATGGCGGAGTGAAGAACGGACACGACNCCAAGATTNTGGACAAGATNTGGGGCGACTGGGAGAAATTCGCCTCCTATGCGTTCAACAAGTCTCACGCCACCTGTTACTCATGGGTCGCTTACCAAACCGCCTATTTGAAGGCGAACTTCCCAGCTCAATTCATGGCGGCAGTCATGAGCCGCTCTCTCGACAACATAACGGAGATACGCAAGTTGATGGATGAATGCAAGGCGATGGGCATCAGCACCTTGGGACCAGACATCAACGAGTCTCGCCACAAGTTCTCCGTCAATGCAGGAGGCGACATCCGCTTCGGCATGGCAGCCATTAAGGGAGTAGGCGAAGCGGCTGTACAAGCCATCATCGACGAGCGTCAGCGAGGCGGCGTCTTCCGTTCGCCCTTCGAATTCTTCGAGCGTGTCAACCTGTCGCAATGTAACAAGAAGAACATTGAAAACCTGATTATTGCCGGTGCATTCGATTGCTTCAAGGAGATTCCACGCGAAACCTACTTCGCGGCAGGACAGAAATCGGGCGAGAACTATCTTGACGCCCTTGTGAGATACGGCAACAGCTATCAGCAAGACAAGTTCCAAGCACAGACATCCCTCTTCGGAAGCATGGAGTTGGCTGTCAGCCACCCACCACTCCCCAAAGAAGTCCCCACATGGGGGAACTTGGAACGCCTCAACAAAGAACGAGAGCTTGTCGGCATCTATTTATCAGCACACCCCTTAGACGAGTACTCCGTGATTCTTGACTATGTGTGCAACACGAAACTGCCTCAACTCGAAGAGCAGAAAGAAGAGCTGTCCCATCTGGCAGAAGTCACCATTGGAGGCATTGTCACGTCCGTCCGTGTGGGCGAAAGCAAATCGGGTAATCCCTACGGCATCGTCAAGCTGGAAGACTTCACTGGCAGCGGCGAANTACCCCTGTTTGGGCGCGATTGGCTCACCNACCGCAGTTTCNTCATGGAAGGNGCATCGCTCNTCATCCGCCTCAAAGTTNAGCCTCACCGTTACAAGCCGGGCGTGTTCAACCTCACCATTTCCGCCGTTGAACTGCTTGCGGAGATAAAGGACCAGCTCATTCAGAAAATCACTNTNGAAGTGCCNCNGNACNAGATGANCGTCGCCATGGTNGAGGACTTGGCGGAAATCGTCAAAGAGAACCCTGGCAACGCCGACCTCATCTTCAACATTCACGCCGCAGACAACACCCAGCTTGCCCTTCTCTCCCGCAAGACTAAGCTGCGCGTAGGGCAGCCCATCGTCCAGTTCATCCGTGAACACCCCGACATCCGCATTCATATCAACTAACAATACATTTACATTAACCCTTAAAACTTTGTACTTATGGTAATCAACGATTCTAACTATGATGAAGTATTGGCACAGAACAAGCCAATGGTTCTTGACTTTTGGGCAACATGGTGCGGACCTTGCAGAAAGGTTGGTCCTATCATTCAGGAGCTTGCCGACCAATACGAGGGGCAAGTCGTCGTAGGCAAAGTCAACATTGAGGAAGACGCAGACGACCTCGTGGCTGAGTTTGGCATCCGCAACATCCCCACCATCCTCTTCATGAAAGGCGGTCAGGTGGTCGATAAGGTGGTCGGCGCAGCACCGAAGAGCACACTCGAGGAGAAACTCAAAGCCCTCCTGTAAGATGGGAAGCATTGATGACGAAATTCTCCGAGGAGCGGAAGAAGATGCCAAAGAAGTAGCCTTTATCCAGAACTACATGGGCATTGAAAACCGCGAGTTGTTCACGGAAGAAGACATCTATTACTGCCTCGACGTACTGCTGGAATACATCGACATGCTGAACGACAAGGCTGATGCCGATGGCTTCCTCGACATCAACATCGAAGAAATTGCCCGCCACATTCAGAAGAAGGCAAAAAAAGAAGGCATGGGTCCTTACGAACTCGATGCCTTGACTCTTCTGATTGATGCAGAATTAGAATACAACGAACAGCTGGAAGGTTAGAACTTCACCGTCCTGCTTCCATCCACCTCCTCCCCAATGGTGACTCTCACAGCATCGTCGGGGAGGAGGTTTTCTATTAGCTCGGGCCATTCCATGAAACACACGTTGCCCGAATACACATAGTCCTCATAGCCCATGTCCATCACTTCCCGCAAGCCCTTAATTCGATAGAAATCAAAATGATAGACAGGCTTTCCATAACCATCCACATACTCATTCACGATAGCGAATGTGGGTGAGTTAATCACATCCTCCACCCCAAGTTCCTCACACACGGCTTTGATGAACGTGGTCTTGCCAGCACCCATCTTGCCATAGAAGGCAAACACTGTCCTGTCGCCCATCGCAGCCACAAACTCCTTGGCAGCCTTTCCGATGCCCTCAATCGAGTCAATCCTTATTTCCATTGCTCATTTCCTCCTTTTGCTTTGCATCGTCACCAGCGGCACCAGCATCTCCTCCATCGAGATGCCTCCATGCTGGAACGTGTTCTTATAATAGTTCACATAATAATTACNTAGTTGTTCGGATAAGCGAAGAAATCATCGTTCTGCGCAAAGATGTAGGCCGTGCTGATGTTGGGCGACGGCAACGAGGCGGCTTTCGGGGCTTTCACCTCAAACACCTGCTTGGGGTTGTAGCTGAGATTCTTGCCCAATTTGTAACGCAGATTCGTGTTGGTGTTCTTGTCGCCTATCACCTTGATGGGGTTGCTCACCCTGATAGAGCCGTGGTCGGTTGTCACGACAATGCGAGCATCCGTCTTCGCCAGCTCCTTGAACAATTCGCGCACTGGCGAATTGCGGAACCAAGAGGCCGTGATGCTACGATACGCCCTTTCATCATTCGCCAGTTCGCGCACCATCCTCGATTCCGTTCGGGCATGGCTGAGCATGTCGATAAAGTTGATGACCAGCACATTGAAATCGTTCCCCATCACACTCTTAAACCGCTCGACCAACCTCTCCGAATCGGAAGAGTTGTTGAGCTTGAAATAGGAAAAAGTGTTCTTGCGGCGATAACGGTCCAGCTGCGTCTGAATGAGAGACGCCTCATTCAGGTTCTTTCCCTCCTCCTCGTCCTCATCCACCCACAGGTCGGGGAACATCTCGGCTATCACACTCGGCATCAGCCCCGAGAAAATCGCATTGCGCGCATACTGCGTCGCCGTGGGCAGAATGGACAAACACAGCTGCTCCTCAAAAGTGAAGTCATCAGCCAGCTCCTTCGCAATCTCGCGCCACTGGTCATAACGGAAATTGTCAAAAACAACCAAGAAGACCTTCTCCCCCCGATTGAGCAACGGGAAGACCACCTTCTTGAAGATGTCGGGCGACATAACGGGTCGCTCCTCACCGCCCTGCACCCAACGGAGGTAGTTCTTCCTGACAAACTTGGCAAACTCGTTATTCGCCTCCGCCTTCTGCATCCTGAGCATCTCCGACATCTCGCTGTCCGTCTCCGACAGCTCCAGCTCCCAATACACCAACCGCCTATACACATCCTTCCACTCCTCCAGCGTATAAGAGTCATTGATTTGCATGCCAATCTTCGAGAAGTTCTGCTGATAGCCCGTATTCGTCACCTCCGCCTCAATGGCACGCTTATGCAAGTGCTTCTTCAGCGTCAAGAAAATCTTGTTAGGATTCACAGGCTTAATCAGATAGTCCGCAATCTTCGAGCCAATCGCGAGATCCATGATGTTTTCCTCCTCGCTCTTCGTTACCATCACCACTGGCACCGTCGGACAAAACTCCTTGATGCGAGACAGCGTCTCCAGCCCACTCAGACCAGGCATATTCTCATCCAGAAAGATAAGGTCGAACGAGCGTTCCCTGCACAAATCCAGCGCGTCCTGCCCGTTCGTTGCGGTCACGACCTCATACTCTTTCTTTTCCAAGAAGATGACATAAGCCTTCAGCAGCTCAATCTCGTCATCCACCCACAGCAGTGTTCCATTCATACTTCAGCCTTTCTTCATTTGCAAATGTACGCATAAATCGTGATTTACGAATCCGCCACCCCAAAAAACTTCATTTTGGGGAACAAATTACCTATTTTGCAGAAGCCACAGAAGCAGCCATGCCCTCCCTCCTCCCCTCTTCACCCCAAACATTTCCCTCCCCCTCACCTCCTGTCACTCACCCCCAAAAACGGAGTCCTCGACTCCGACCAATCGGAGTCGGGGACATCGGCAAGTCGGAGTCGGGGACTCCGATTTTGGAGCTGTGAAAGCGCACTGCGCACCAACGTGCCTCATACCCCATGCCATCTTGCCACCTGCCCTCCAAGCGACGTTCCCACCCCGAGCCAAGACAACACCGCCCTGTGCAGCAGAGAAAGCGGACATCCCCTTTTGGTACGATTCCTCTATTTTTACCTGATTTTCTTTGCTATTTATACAAAATGAGGTAAATTTGCCCCCGATTCAGTATCAGCCCAGTGGGGCAACTGGTCACAACTATTGATGAAAAGGACGTTTACGTAACGTTTACTTCGGGTCTCAAATCTCGCAAATTTGAACATTCCCCAGAAGAGACGCAGCCGAAAACGTCCACGTAGGGTGTATTATACCCTGTCCACACCTGCTATATATTTACTATATAACAGCGTGTGTAGATGTGGTGTATATATATCATGACGTGGGCTAACTCGTGTTGCTTATCCTTGGGGAATGGGCAATGCGAGAGCCTGAGACTTGGGATAAGCCGACTATCGTAGAGCACTCCCACGTCTTTCGCTTTTTATAGCACTCAACTTAATTATTCACAGCCGAATCTGGGAGGCTATAGGCAACAAAATCTTTTTCTTTATGATGAAAAAAGTTATGCTTATCGTAGCCGCCTCCGGTCTCATGCTCCTGGGGAGCTGCACCAGTTATCGTCCCATCACGGCAACTTCTGCACCAGTAGGCAACAAATGTGGAACTGCCTCCCACTGGAGTGTGCTGGGCATTTTCAGCGGTGGCTCAAACCTCGGTATCAACAAAGCGGCAAAGAGTGGCGGCATCTCGCAGATCTCGCATGTCGATTTCAAACGGTACTCTTTTCTCGGCATCTACACGAAGCAAACCGTCATGGTGTATGGCGAATGAATCAGTCTCCCCAAGGAGACCCCTGCTGGCAGATTCACCAAAGAATCTGTCCGCAGGGATTTTACGGAAAAAAATTATGTAACCAATACCCTTTCATCATGACACGTTACATCTCTTTCATTCTCTTGTGTACAATGCCATTCCTGTCAACAGCAGCCCAAGAGAGGGAAACTCTCAAGTCCAGAATATCGTCTGCTATCAACAAATGGCAAGAGAAGCGTGCTTCTTCGGAAGTAGCTATTAAGACAGACACCCAAGCCATCAACTCGCCATCGGGCAGAATGGTGAAAGTGCGGTTGACAGGTAGCCTGACAGAGCCAGTGCAGATGCACCTGCCAACGGGACAGAGCGAAACCGTGACAACACTTCCTTACGACTTCAAAGTGCCCAAAAGCGCCTTGCCTGTGGACCTGACCTTCGAGTCACCCTCTTATGAGTACAATCCCATCACTGTCAACAAGAAGGAAATAGACAAAGACACAGGACACACGTATGTACTGAAGAAGCAGAAAAAGCAGATGGACATGGCAGGAGGGACACCCACCATCATCCAACAGACGATTGCCCAGCAACAGGGCGGAAGGACAAGCAACGCCCCAATCCTGTCGTCCGACGTTGACCAAAACATTCCCCACTCATCTACCGTCAACGGAAACACGTTTGCCATCATCATCGCCAACGAGAAGTACGACCGAGAGGCCGAGGTACTGTTTGCCAGCAATGACGGACAGATGTTCAAACGCTATTGTGAAGAGACATTAGGCATCCCAAACGAGAACGTCCACTATCGTGAGAATGCTACACTGAACAACATTATTGCAGAAGTGGATTGGCTCAAAAAGGTGTGCAGCGTTTTTGGCGAAGAGGCGAGAGTCCTCTTCTACTATGCAGGACACGGCATTCCCGACGAAGCCAGTAAGGATGCCTATCTGTTGCCCGTGGATGGCATGGGCTCTAACGTGGCGACGGGCTACAAACTCTCCAACTTGTACGAAACGCTTGGACAGATGAAAGCCCAGAACATCACGGTCTTTTTGGACGCCTGCTTCTCTGGCTCGCAACGCGATGACAAGTTCTTGGTGTCAGCCCGAGGTGTCTCCATCAAGGCGAAACCTGCTGCGCCACAGGGCGCGATGGTCGTGGTGACGGCTGCACAAGGCGATGAGACAGCCTATCCATACAAGGAAAAGGGACACGGGCTGTTCACCTACTTCCTGCTGAAAAAGCTACAAGAGTCCCAAGGCAACTGCACCATGCAGGAACTCACCGACTATGTGAAGTCGCAAGTGTCAAAAAGAGCCATCATCGTCAACGAGAAGCCGCAGACCCCAACCATCAGCTATTCTGCCGCAATGGGCGAAAAATGGAAAAGCATCAAGCTGAAGTAAAAAACAAACTTTATCAATTAACCATCAAACAGAAACAACATGAAAAAGATTCTTTTTATCATGAGCCTCTGCCTCGTGGCAGGCACTACCGTGAGTTACGCACAACTCACCAAGGAACAAATCAAAGAACGCAAGGAAAATCAGAAACTCTCAAAGAGCGAACTGAACGAGAAGGCAAGCAAGGCTGCACGCAAGGAAGCCAAAGACATGAAGAAAGCAGGATGGCTCACCGCTCCTGGCGCACTGCCCGTGGAGAAACAGCTGGACAAGGCATACACGATGCAGATGGAGTACGACGCTGAGATGTTCCCCAAGTACATCATGGCAGAGGCGATGAGTGTCGGACAAAACTACGATGCTGCCAAGATGCAGGCACTTGAGCTGGCAAAGCAGAATCTTGCAGGACAGATTCAGACAGAGGTGACAGCACTCATTGAGAACAACGTTGCCAACAAACAACTGGAACCAGAAAATGCCGCCTCGGTGGTGCAGAGCGTCAGTGCCGCAAAAAACCTCATCTCACAAAGCATCGGCAGGACCATTCCCGTGGTGGAAGTCTATCGCACACTCCCCAACAAGAACAAAGAAGTGCTCGTCCGTCTCGCATATAGTCAGGACATGGCAAAGGCAGTTGCCAAGAAAGCCATACGTGAAGACCTGGAGAAGAAAGGCAATGAACTCCAAAGCAAACTTGACAATCTGTTAGGCTGGTGATGAAAACTATTCTTTGTATATCCTCCCTTTTATTCACCCTCTCCGTCTTCGGTCAGAAACTAAAGACGGTGGAGGGTGAATACACCTATCATGCACCTGAGAACGTCACACTGGAACAAGCGAAGATAACCGCACTCGAACGGGCTAAGATACAAGCACTGGCAGATGAGTTTGGCACCATTGTGTCGCAGTACAACACCACGCAAGTGGAGAACCTCAATGGACACTCTAACATAGACTTCAACAGCATAGGTGGCAGCGAGGTGAAAGGAGAGTGGATGGAGATGTTGGGCGAACCCACCTANCAGANNGTGTATGAAGGTGNGATGCTTGTCGTCTCGGCAAGGGNGAANGNGAANGCACGGGAAATTACCACNGCTGCCATCNACTTNAAGGCACACATTCTCCGCAATGGAACTGACGACAAGTTTGAGANCGACACATTCAAGAGCGGTNACAACCTCTATCTGTCGTTCATGTCGCCTGTCTCGGGCTATCTTGCCACCTATCTCGTCGATGCCGACAACCAAGCCTTTTGCCTCTTGCCATACCGCGACCAAACCAATGGCATCTATCCAATCAAGGCTAATCACCGTTACCTTTTTTTCAACGAACAAGAAGCCACTCCATCTGAACGCAGTCTTGTGGATGAATACGTGATGACTTGTGAACATTCCAGCGAACACAATCAAATCTACATCGTGTTTTCTCCCCACCCCTTCGTCAAGGCTACAGACAACAACGTGGAAAACACCCTGCCACGACAGTTGTGTTTCGAGGACTTCAACAAATGGCTGGTGAAGTACAGAAAGATGGACAAGGACATGTGCCTGAAGAAAGCTATTATAACAATCAATCAATAGAATCCCATGAAAAAGAGCCTGTTTTTCGCCCTGATGTACGGCTGCTTCGCCTATACACAAGCACAAAACACCTTTCAAGATGCTTACAACCAGTTCAGACAACAAGCAGAAGGGAAATATGAGATGTTTCGAGAGGAGGCAAACAGGGCGTATGCGGAGTTTGTGCGGAAAGCTTGGGAAGAGTATGAGGTGATGCCAGCTGTACTTATGCCGAAGAAAGAAGAAGTGCCACCTGTCATCATTCCGAAAGAAGAGCTGTTGAAACCGATTGAGAGCATACCGATTCGGATTGAGGAAGAGGTGGTCACAATCCCCAAGCTGGAACCACAGCCAGTACCCGTCGCCCCTATCAGAGAACAACCCGTAGATGTGGAAAAGAACGTGAACTTTCTGTTCTATGGCACATCGATGGCTGTGCGGTTGGACAAAGAGCAGGTGGTGCAGCTGAAAGCATGCACGCCCAACGGAGTGGCTGACGCATGGGAAAGACTATCGGGCAAGGAATACGACAACCTGATTCGCGACTGTCTGACACTGAGAATAGAGCATCAACTGGATGACTGGGCTTACTTGCAGATGCTGGAGCGAATGGCGGAGGCATGTGTGGGAAACAAGGGAAATGAAGCCACGCTGCTGATGGCCTACGTGTTCTGCCAATCGGGCTACCAAATGCGACTGGGCATGGAAAACAATAGGTTGCACATGCTCTTTGCTACTCAACATACGATGTATGGGATGGCGTTCTACCGCATGAACGGCAAGAACTACTATATGTATGGCGAACAGGTGAACCGTCTGGACATCTGCGATGCAGCCTATCCAAAGGAAACGGCACTGTCAATGTGGCTACCGCAGAACATGATGCTGGCGAATTGTCCATCAAAGCCACGCACGTTGAAGTCGAGCCGTTTCCCCGATATAGAGCTGACGATACAAGTGAACAAGAATCTAATTGATTTCATGGACAGCTATCCAACTTCAGAGGTAGATGGCAATTTCATGACTCGCTGGGCAATGTATGCCAACAAACCACTGGAAGCACAGCTGGCGGAGGAACTGCTGCCAACCCTGCAACAGAAACTGATGGGGCTGAGCGAACTGGAAGCGACGGAACGACTGCTGAATTGGATACAGACGGCTTTTGTGTATGAATATGACGACAAAGTGTGGGGAGACGACCGCGCTTTCTTTCCCGAAGAGACACTCTACTACCCCTATTGCGACTGCGAAGACCGCTCCATACTCTTCACCCGACTGGTGCGCAACCTGTTAGGGCTAAAGTGTCTCCTCATCTACTACCCAGGGCATTTAGCTTCAGCAGTACACTTCACAAACCATGATGTGAAAGGCGATTACATCCTACTGGACGGTCAGCGGTTTATAGTGTGCGACCCAACGTACATCGGTGCGCCTGTGGGACGAACAATGCCAGATATGAACAACGAAATAGCCAATGTTATACTGCTGGAATAGCCATTACCCCACCACCGTCAGAAGATGAAGTTGTCTTCCTCCCAATCTTCCTCCTCCTCGATTTCTTCGGCAGGTTCGGGCAATTCGGTCGGTTCGTCCAAACTTGTTGGTTCATCGTCCGTCATACGCAAAGCTCCCACACGGTCAAAGTGCTCGTCATAGAAGTCAAAGTAGTCGGCAAAACTCAATCCGTGCGACAACTTCTGTAGATTTTCTTCACTGATGATGAAGCACTTCAAGCCTTGCAACTTGTAGGCCATGCTGGCATTGTTCAGCAAGCGGTGCAAGTAAATGTATGCCTCTTCGTAGTTCAGGAACGTCCTCACCTGCATCATATCAATGCCGTCGCCCCGTTCCTCGGCGATGTCGAAATTGCGCACAGTGAACGCCGTGAAGTTGTAACGAGCCAATTCATACAGCAGCTGGTTGGCATCCACGGAGTCACGCTCATAGGCAATCACGCACACAAAGTCCGTGTTCTTCTCCATGCTGAACGTCGAGTCGGCCGACAGCGAATCCGCCTCTTCATTCCATCCTCCACGACGCTCCCATACGCTGCCCATCTCGAACTTTCCGCCTTGCAACAAGCGTCCCTCTTTCAATCCCTTCACATACAATCCAGCCAGCTCGCTCACGCTCGACTGCGGATACTGCTCAATCAGCGTTTTCAAGTCGGTCATGAAATGCTCACGGTCGCCCAGCTCCAATCGGCTCATCGCCTCCAAGAACAGGAAGCGCGCTCGGTTCTTACCATCAGGATAGTCCTGCGCCATCTGCTGGCTTCGGTCAATCACTCCCGTATAATCACCTTGCTGGAACGCAGCGTATGCCACCTGATAAACCGAATCTTCCACCTGCACGCCATAGCGTCCCTTATATTCAAAGTCGGGGTCAGCCAAATGCTGGCTGTGTTCGTCCTCGGGGTATTCCTCCAGCAGTTTCTGTCGATATGCTTCCGCTTCCTCGCTCCGCTCTGTCCGTGCATACAGCTGGAAGAGGTTGTAATACACCTCATTCATCTGCTCGAAATAGGGGAAGTCGGTCAGGATGCGATTGAAGGTCCTTTCCGCCAACGGGAAGTTATCCATCCTGTCCTTATAGATGATAGCCGACCCGAAAAGCCCCTCCACCAATGCTGCATTCGATGCCATCATCTGCTCATCACNAAAAGGCAAATCCTTNAGATAGTANTCAGGTCNGTGCGGGTCATTCGCATACTCCTCCGCNTTCAGCGANTCCTTCATCTCCTTGGTCATCTTGCCCCGATGGGGCTGAGCCACACTGTCCTCCACCGCAGCGATGCTGTCCCTCACCGCCTTGGCACTATCGGACAATTCCTCCTGATTAAAGTCATTCAGCACCGTCTTGTTATTCCTGCGCCAATCGTCCGCCAGCGTTCGTTTACCCCACTTCTTCTCAAACTCCGCCTTACCTGCCGTCACAGCCGTCGGATTATAGAAATACCACACAGCCGCCTGTTGACCATTTCGATTGCCCACAGCCTGCTGTGCCGCACCTGTCCGCTGCCCGTTCGCACGCGCCCCGTTAGTCGCCTCTTGTGCCTTCTTCTCCTCCTCACGTTCCTTCTTCTTCAGCTCCTCAATCATCAGCTTAATCTTCGCCATGCGAGTCACCGAATCCAAACGCACCATCATCTGCAAGCTGTCCTGCAACTCCACCGCCAAGGCAAATGGCTGCAGTTCATCCAGAATCTTGCTCCGCTCCATTACTTCCTTATAATCATCACGATCCTTGTCCAGCAGACCCACCACCTGNGNGTAGCACCGCTGCGNATCAACAAANTTCTCAGTGNNCCAGTANAGCTGCCCNNAATGCAGCATNACCACACCCTTCTCAATGCCATTCCGCGTACTCTTCTCCACACCATCCTTATACGCCCAAATGGCGTGTGTCGTATCCCCCTTTGCCAAGTAGATATTGCCCATGGCATAATACACCTGGTCCAAATACTCCTTGTTCTTCGGATTCTTCGCCATCGCCCTCAACTTCCTCACCATCTGCTTCGCCTGTCTCTTGCCCATCGCCTCAGTCATCTGNATGCGCGCGTTGAACTCCAATTCATACGNTGGATTCTTGCGTATCACCTTCTTGAAGTAGTGATAAGCCTCTTCATCACGTCCCACCTTATGACACAACTGACCCAGCAACAGATACATTCGCGNCNTGGGCAGTTTCCGATGCTCCCCTTTCAGTGCCGTCNCTATCAGGCTGANGGCATCTTCGTATGACCGCTGCCTCAACCTCACANCTGCCAGCACCGATGCTTTCAGCGGTGCCAATGTGACAGGCATGCTGTCGCGCTCCGCCCTCGCCACCAAATCCTCTGCCTCATACAGCCATTCCAGCTCAGCATAGCAACGAGCCTCCAGCAACCGAGCACGCGCCACAAGGTTCGGCTTTGAGAAATACAAACGCNGAATATAGGCGTATGTCGAAGCAGCCTCCAGATACTCGCCCTTTCTAAACTGCGCCTCACCCATCAAGAACCACGCCCGCCACAAGAACGGGTTATACTCCCTTTGGCTCAGCCATATTCTGTCCTTCGGCTTCTTCGGTCGGTTTTTCTTCCACTCTGGCCTCTTCGTGATGCTATGCGTCTTAATAGTCTTCTGACACTTCTCTATCGCCCGATTGAAGTTACTCGCCCCAATCTTGACGGTGTTCTTATTGCCCGTCACATACAACGGAATCAGCTCCGTATAGTTGTCCTTGTTGCCATCTTCCTGCAACTGACGCCCCTCCTTGTACGCTTCGTTCCCGTTGAAGTAAGTGTTATAACGAGCCTTGAAACCCTGTATATTGCGCGTCAGCGGCGTATTCTTCTGGTTAGAACACGCCATCAGCACCAAGAGTGCCATCACACCGAGCAATATGTCCTTTGTACGTTTCAAAGCAAGATTTCTGTATTTTCCATTCCTCTTATTATAACGACGACACGCCCCCTTTATTGTCCAATGGATTCACCCCCGTCTTTCGCCCACAATCATGAACACCTCGTCTTTCAGCGCATCGGGCAACGCCACCGCACGCAGTTGCAACGAGCGCACCCATCCCGCCACTTCATCCTCCTTCATCGTGTAGAGTACCTCACGAAATTCCTCGATTTCATCGGGCAAATACGCATCACTTTCCCGTCCGCGGAAGCGGTCAAGCTCCTCATCGTCATAATACTCGATTTGTTTGCTCACAGCCGCCAACAAGCTTTCCTTCTCACACGTTTCGTGCTGACCACAACACTCCATATTCTCCACCTGCTGAATGGTGGGGAGTTCCGAGACTTCTCCCTTCTCCACTTGGCGCATCAGCTTCTTCTCACGCAAGAAACCTGCCAACAAAGCAACTATGCCCAATGCCACAATAGCGATTACCAGAACAATCATGTGTGTCTGCTATTTGAGTTCTACAAAGTCGTTTGAACGGTGAAGCCTACCGAAGCCAAATCTTCCCAAAAGCGTGGATAAGACTTCGACACCACCTGAGGGTTGTTGACCCGCAGCGAATCCAACCTCAACGCCGCAGGCGCAAATGCCATTGCCATGCGGTGATCCTCATACGTGTCTATGGCTATTTTATCCGATGAAATCGCCATCTTTTTATTCATTTCCCCGTTCCACAGCAGTTCGCAGTCATTGTGGTCTTCCAACACATACCCCAGCTTCCCCATCTCCCGTTTCAACGCCTCAATGCGGTCGGTTTCCTTGATTTTCAGACTCTGCAACCCCGTAAAGTGGAAGGGAACACCCAGCATGCAACACGTCACCACAAACGTCTGCGCCAAGTCGGGCATGCTGACAAAGTCATAGTCGAGACGCGACACACACTGCCCACCTTTCCGCAACACCACATCCTCTGCCCGATGTTCTGTGCAGNCTCCCAANANCTCAAACGCCNCCGCACCATGACTGTCGCCTTGTAGGCTCTCGGCAAACAGCCCTGGCAGAACAATCTCAGCATCCGCATCGGGCGACAACGCCACCAGCTCATACCAATAGCTCGCCGCACTCCAGTCGTTCTCCACCCGATATGGCTTCGGCTGGTATGGAACAGGCTCCACCACGATGGTTTGCCCGTCTTTCCACGATGCCTTAGCCCCCAAATGACGCATCACGGATAACGTCATGTCAATGTATGGGCGACTTATCATTTTGTCCGACGAAACCAGTTTCAGCCCCTTTTTCAGCTTAGGACCAATCATCAGCAATGCCGATAAATACTGGGAACTGACGCTGCCCGACAGGCGAACCTCTCCGCCTTCCAGCCGCGAGTTGCCGACAATGCGAAGCGGTGGGAAACCCTCCTTCTCCACATATTCCACCCGTGCCCCCAACTGCCGCAAGGCATCAACCAGCACCCCGATGGGACGCTGCTTCATCCGCTCGCTGCCCGTTATCACATGAGTGCCATCGCCCACCGCCAGCAACGCCGTCGAGAACCGCATCGCCGTGCCTGCCGCACCGATGTCAATCGTCTCGTGACGTTCATCCAGCCATGCCCTCATCACACGCGTATCGTCGCAATCGCTCACATTCTCCACCAAGGCATTGCCGCCACCAGCCAGCGCACCAATGGCCAGTGCACGGTTGCTCAAGCTCTTCGACGAGGGAAGTTGAACGCATCCCCTCATCCTTTGCGGTGCTATAATCTTTATTTGCATAATCTCGTCATTTTCTGTGCAAAGATACTGCTTTTTCCAATCTTTTACTCTACATTTGTGGACAAATCAATTTGAGCCTATGCGGAATCGATGGATGAAAACTTCAACAATCACAATCGTGTCTGCCTGTCTGATGGCAATGGCAGCTTGTGAAAAACTGGAAATCCCGACCTCGGAAGAGGCGAAAGAGGAATCGACGATTTCGGGAACACCCGACACGCCCGACATCCCAGCACCAGAAACCACCGATGAACTCCGCACCCGAGAGGACACCATCCGCTATGTAGAAAGCCGAGGGACGACCGAGGACGCACCTTATTCCATCAACGATGTCCGCAACATCATCCCCCACTATTTAGGAATATACGGAGCCGTCCAAANANNAAACTGCTATATNGGCGGTNTCATCGTGGGTTATATCCCNCAANGCCAACAAAATGNCTCCAAAACCATCTTCTCTGCCGGACAGACAGAAACGAACATTGTCATGGCGGATTCCCCCGATGAAATCGACCATAACAACTGCATTGCCATCCAACTCACCACGACCACACCTGCCCAAAAGGAAGTGAGGGATGGACTCAACCTCGCCGCCCATCCCGAGAACCTCGGACGGTTTGTCATCGTGTGCGGACACATCAGAGAATACATGCACGTCATGGGTGTCAAGAGCGTAAAAGATGCCATCATATACCAAGAGGAATAGCACACATGCCAGGATACCGACAGAACCCCTCACTCCAAAAGTGTATCCCCAAATCCCCCCTTTCACACCCACTTTTGAGGTCTGAGTCACACCCCTGATAGGGTCTGAGTCAGAACCCAAGAAGGGTGTGACTCAGACCTCATTTATAGTTCAAAAAACACATATCGTCTATGGCAACTCGGAACGGGGTCACAATGCTGAAAGTACAATCCTCGACTGCTTGCAGGAACAATACAAGCACAGTACCCCGTTAGTCAAAGCGAGAATGGCTCGTTGACTATTTTTCCCAAAAAAAGACGGAANGCACAAAGCATCATACCTTGTACCTTCCGCNATCGTTGATGAGGCAATTAGAAACNNTATCCCAAGCGGAANTAGNTAGNNTTAGNCTNGCTTTTACCNCNATCGAAAATATCAGTTAAGCCCAACTCGTAGCCGACCTTCAGTGAGAAATCCTTATAGGAAGCCTTCACACCAGCCTGCCAACCCATGCTGAATGACTTTGGATCTAAATCGTCCTTGCTAACAAGAATATCAGCGTAAGGACCTGTAAGGAGAGCTACTTTAATGTCATCAGCCTTCACAAAGTTCCATGAAGCATTGGCATCAATCTGTATAAACCCTGGGGTCCACTCTTTTGCGCCCTTGGTTACATAAGAAGCACCAGCCGTCCAATCGAAGACATCATTGATTGCAGAAGTGTAGTCCAAGCCTATATTCAACGCTTTGAACTCAGAGTCCGCACTGCCCCCATCAAAACTGATGTTAGAGATGTTAGCACCGTACCAAACAGTGAACTTTTTCTGCGCCTGACAGAAAGAAGAGATTCCGCCAATAAGCAAGCTGAGAACTACTAATGAAATCTTTTTCATATAAATAAATGTTTTTACGCACCAAGTATCCTTTGGCACATGNTTAATAATGAATCTGGTTAGGATACAACCTCTATCTATAAGAATATCATCTCTACCACATTGGGACTGTCGTGATCTATTGAGTCATTGCCATATACAAATCCTACAATACCATTCAGCAACCCAACCTTGCCAGAGCCACCCCAAGATGGCTTTAACACGAAACCGCTGCAAAGATACGATTTATGCGCCGTTTTACCCCCCCCATCAGTTAATTGTTGTTAATTGGCCATTCTTTCTTGCCACCGCCGCCCGGGAAGCAGGGAATGCCCGGTCAAGGCGCTCGATTTCAGCGGACAAGGCCTAATACACAGATTCCATCATTACACCTGCATACTAAGCCACAGACAATCACACACCAGGATTGAAGAGGGACTCCACACGGTTGCTCCCCATATCCCCACAAAAAAAAGCGAGG
>WFLX010018082.1_pt1 | contig 58636 bp, 48 predicted proteins | sample 4967041 | NCBI WGS metagenome assembly WFLX01 (sample SAMN12857096, study PRJNA449069) | gut metagenome | isolation source: stool from male and female vole | host: Microtus ochrogaster | place: USA:Florida | collected 2017
TTTATTAAATCTCTGACGCCATGAATAACTCAGATTATGGGTGATATTACCGTCAAGGCGAAGATTTAGATAACGTCCCGAAAAACCTGTATCATCTTTTACGGTACTGCCATCGAGCCAGTCACCCCGCCAATCAACACGGGCCTCGACACGCAGATTAAGAATCTTCTCGTCGGTTTCTACATCTTCGGCATACACGGGAGATGCCATCGCTACAAGAGTCAATGCATAAATAATGCGTTTCATAAATTTGATGATAGGAATAATGGTACTTTTGTTATTCCATTCCGGTTAGCCTGAATTAAACCGGTTTAGAAATTAAGGTAACGAAGAAAAAGACTTTTCTTTTGACAAGATGATCTTTTTCCGCTGCAAAAGTACAAAATTTATTTGAAGAAGTTTAAAATTTCACACAAGATTTAATAGAATAATCTGTATGATTATTTAATTTTTACCATGATTTTTATAAATAAGTTATTTTTATCATCTCTCCTTCACATAAAATTTACTTTCTTCCTCCTAATAGTAAGAAAATTTCTGATCCTTATTATTACCTACACACAATACATAGAATAAATACTATTGTTAAATAATTTTTATTATATACGTAAAGTATTTATTATTAGTTATATAACAATTTTTAACATTATTTTTCTCTTATTTTTATCAGAATTATTTGGTGGTTTCCAAAGAATGTTGTAATTTTGCACTTGAAAATAACACCGCGGGGTGGAGCAGTGGTAGCTCGTTGGGCTCATAACCCAAAGGTCGTAGGTTCGAGTCCTGCCCCCGCCACCAAAAAGCCGTTTCCTTTGGAATCGGCTTTATTTGTATTTACCCGATAATTATTCTTTTTCATGACTCCTCTTTACGAAGATAATCACATTATCATTATTAATAAACTTCCCGGTGAGATTGTACAAGGTGACAAAACGGGAGACGAACCTCTTTCTGAAACTATAAAAAAATATCTCAAAGAGAAATACAATAAACCCGGCAATGTTTTCTGTGGCGTCGTACACCGCATTGATCGTCCTGTCGGCGGCGTTGTGATCTTTGCTAAAACTTCCAAAGCCCTCACTCGACTTAACGACATGCTCCGCAACGGTGATATCCACAAAACATATTGGGCTCTTGTAGAAGGCCATCTGAAGGAAAACGAAGGCACGCTGACAAACTATCTGGTGACTGACGGACGCGTTAACAAAACATTCGTAGCAAGTGAAAACGACCGGGATGCCAAGAAATCTGTCTTGAACTACCATACAATTGCTAAGGGCGACCGTTATACCCTACTTGAGATAAGTTTGCTTACAGGGCGCAAACATCAGATACGGTGTCAGCTTTCTTCCATAGGACATCCGATCAAGGGGGATTTAAAATACGGTGCTAAAAGAAGTAATCCTAACGGAGGTATTTCTCTTCTTGCAAGAAAAATAGAATTTGTACATCCTGTTTCCAAACAAAAAATCTCTATAGAAGCACCCCTGCCTCAGGAATTTCAAAAGTTCCTGTAGCAGGGGCGCTTCCATTAAGCCATTTTCTTCTGATCATACATTTCTTTTCAGATTCTCCACATACGCATCAATTCTTTGCAACTGCTTTGGAATATTGATCCCTTGTGGACAATGAGGGGAGCATTGATTACAGCCTATGCAATGGCTGGCCTGACGTAACTTGGGAACAGAGCGATCGTAGCCAACTAAGAAAGCCTTCCGGGCGCGTATGTATTCACTGTCTCTGTTGTCGCTGTGGCTTCCGTCAGTGACATTACCTTCGTTAACGCATTTGTTGTAATGGAGAAGGTTGGCCGGTATATCTATACCATAAGGACAGGGCATACAATACTTACAGTCATTACATGGTATGGTTGGATATGAGGCAATCAATTCAGCAGTACCCTTAAGATAATTCAACTCATCATCCGTAAGTGGTTTCAAGGGACAATAAGTGCGGAGATTATCTTCAAGATGTTCCTTATATGTCATGCCGCTTAGTACGGTCAGCACATCGGGATAAGTGCCACAGAAACGGAATGCCCATGAGGCTACACTTTTTTCCGGCTCTTTCTGCTTCAATCGCTCCACTACATGATCGGGCACATTACTCAGGCGACCTCCCAACAACGGTTCCATTATCACGGCAGGTATACCGCGTTTATCAAGCTCTTCATATAGATAGATCGAATTCGTATTCCTCGGATTCATAGTCTTCGAATTCTCCCAATCAAGATAATTCATCTGAATCTGCACGAAGTCCCACTTGTATTTGTCATGGTTCGCAAGCAGATAATCAAACACTTTTATATCGCCGTGATAGGAGAAGCCAAGATTACGAATTCTACCCTTCTTACGTTCCTCCAATAGATAATCGAGCACTCCGTTCTCAATAAAGCGCTTGTTGAAGGTATCCATAGCATCTTCTCCTCCACCCACGGAATGAAGTAAAAGATAATCTATATAGTCTGTCTGCAACTCCTTGAATGAATTCTCATACATCTGCAAGGATCCCTCCTTTGTCCATAGTTGGGGAGCAAAATTCGAGAGTTTGGTAGCAATATAATATTTATCACGAGGATGACGGCTAAGAGCTATGCCCGTGGCACGCTCTGACTTCCCTTGACAATATACCGGAGATGTATCATAATAATTTACACCGTGGGCCATGGCTTCGTCCACCAAAGCGTTGATAGCTTCCTGGTCAAGTTCATCCTCCCCTTTATCGTTCTTCTTTGTAGGCCAGCGCATACACCCATAACCTAAGATAGAGACTTTGTCGCCGCTGGTGGGATTGGTACGGTAAGTCATCTTATCGGTAGGTATCGGGCCGGTCTCAACTCCCTCTTTCGCTATCTCCTTTTTGGCAGGAGCACAACCGGCCATACCAAGTCCGGCCGCCGCAGTGGCTCCTATACCTAATTTTTTGAGAAATTCTCTTCTCGATATATCTTTTATTTTCATTCCTTTCTTTTTTACGACAATCTTTTTCAATCAGATTATTCTGTGGGTCTCATGCCCCTCTACATATATAGCGCTGAACGGTCTTGCAGGGCAAAGATTCTCACATGCTCCACATCCTATACATTTCTCAGTGTTTACAGCAGGTATTTTAACTGAAGTTTCGTCTTCAGCATCTGAGGGAATCATCAATATAGCCCCGGTCGGACAATGACGGGCACAATTTCCACATTCCACACCATCTGTCAGTGGCACACAATTCTTTTTTACCCAAACGGCATGACCTATCTGAATCGAAGACTTATCGGCTACATCTATAGGTTTTATAGCTCCTGTAGGGCACGCGTCGGAACATCTTGTACATTCCGGACGGCAATAACCTCTTTCATAAGAGGAATAAGGTTGCATAAAGCTTTCAAGGTCACCCGACGGCCGTAAGACACCGTTCGGACATGAAGCCACACATAACTGGCAAGCCGTGCAGTGTTCGGCAAGATTTTTGAGACCTACAGCTCCGGGCGGAACTATTTTAGTGTGGCGTTCCGGCGCAACTTTGTCCTCTATTGTTGCAAGACCTCCGTCAAAAATCTTCTCCTCAGCTTTTACCGCCGCCGCTGTTGCCGTGGCAAGAGCCGTAACGACAAAAGTCCTTCTGCCTGTAGAAATATTGTCGCCTGCGTAAGCCACTTCCTCTTTTTTACCATAACGCAATCCATAAGAAATAGCTCCGTGGCGACAAGTGGATATACAATCCATGCAAGCTACACAACGGGAATAATCAATAAAATGAGCCTTGCCATCGATACATGCACTTTTACAGTTGCGTGAACAAAGACCGCAAGAATTACATTTTGATTTGTCAATGACAGGAGAGAATACAGAATACTTGGAAAGATAACCGAGTATAGTGCCTACCGGACACACAGTGTTGCAGTAAGTGCGTCCGTTGCGCCATGCCAGTATGCCGAGCACTACCAAGGTCACTATTGCGAGCCCGAGCACTACCCCACTCCTCATCCACACATCCACACTATTTACAGCATAGCTGTTATAATGTTCCGCGACTCCGGCAAAAATATTGTTAATTGCCGCCCATACCGGAGCTATCAGGCTCTGGGCAATACGGCCATAGGCACTATAGGGCGCAAAAATGGCTACGAAAGCACTTATCCCACAGATGACGGCTGCTGCCATAGCCCCGAGAAATAAAATGCGCAACCACGCGATGGCAGGAGAAAATGAATATCGGAATTTTTTGGCTTTCTTACCAAACCACGCGAATATATCCTGCATTATTCCCAATGGGCATATAACAGAACAGTAGACTCTACCCAAAAGTAACGTGATCACCAAGAGAGCTACGAGCACTCCGATATTCAGGGCAAGTAATGCGGGTAAAAACTGGATTTTGGCCATCCAGCCAAACCAGGCATGNGCCGTTCCNGTAAAGTCCACNAATAATAATGTNACNAGGACTATACTTATTACGGCAAGGGTAACTCTGAGTTTTTTCAACATCTTTTTTATTGTTAGGTTAGCTTTTNTACACCTTAAAATCTTACATAAGACTCTTCAAGTGTAGCAGTATGCAAAATTAACATACATTGCCGTAATAATCAAATGTTCTATAAAAATAAATCCCGATTGTGGGGGTCACAACCGGGATTCTGTGAAATTCTTAAGCTGTTGTAAAAAGCAGCAAGTAATTTTTATACGAGTTCTTCTTTGAGTTCCTCCTCAAGACTTACAGGAATATCTTTATTGACATTGATGCAACCCCAGATACCGTAAATGAATAGATAGCCGAGACAAGCTACCATGAGCCAGTAGCTGGGCATGTAACCAACAGATCCTGCAAAAAGCTGCTGAACCAATGGAATCACACCACCGCCAACTACCATCATCATAAAGATACCGGATGCCTGAGCTGTGTATTTCCCAAGACCCTCTACAGCGAGATTGAAAATACCACCCCACATAACAGATGTGCAGAGACCGCAGAGCACAAGGAATAAAGCACTCAAAGGAACGCTTGCCAATTCACCGCTTGCACCTGTATAGATAAAGCCCGGAACACCGATAAGAGAATCTTTCGAAGTGAAGATCGCTGCGATAACGAGAAGGATAGCCATGCCGGATACGGCGATAAGCTGTGTACGGCTCGATACCTTACCGGAGATTGCTGAACTGAGTGTACGACCTACAAGCATCAGGAACCAGTAAACCGCTACAATAGCACCTGCAATAGTAGAAGCGTCACCGATTATACCTGCACCGTTGGCAGTCTGGTCTGAAAGATAAAAGTTGAGTGTGCCCGGAATACCGATCTCAATACCTACATAAATGAAGATACCCACCACACCAAGCACTGTATGACGGAAGCTCCAAGGGCTATGCTCATATTTAATCTTAGCCTGACCTTTTTTAGCGAGATTCGGCTCGGGAATAGCTACAAATGAAATGATTACGAAAGCAAGAGCAAACACACCCATGGCAATCCACAGAAGCGGAGCCACACTACCCATAGACGTGGTGGAAGTGAGCTGACCGATAAGTGCGCCTACGAAGAAAGGAGTAAGAGTGCCTGATAATGAATTGAGCGCACCACCTGTCTGGATAAGCTGGTTACCTTTGTTGCCACCACCGCCGAGAAGATTAAGCATCGGGTTTACAACGGTGTTAAGCATACATACACAGAAACCGCAAATAAAGGCACCAAGCAGATAGACGATAAACATGAAAATACCGGAATCGCCGAGCCCTGAAAGCCACTGTACGAAAAGACCTACTATACCTACGCCCATAGCCCAGAGAGCGGTCTTCTTATATCCTATTTTAACAAGAAGATTTCCTGCAGGAATACCCATGAAAAGGTAAGCCAGGAAGTTCATCATGTTACCAAGCATTCCGAGGAAACTGTTTCCTGCAAAGTGATGCCCCCATATCGTACCGATAGGAGCAGCGAGATTAGTGACAAATGAAATCATCGCGAACATAAAGAACATCGCGATGATGGCAACCTGATTGCCATTATTTGTCCCGGTGTTAGATTTTGAACTCATAGTGGTTAGTTATTAGTATTTAATTGATGTTTTTTCAGTATTCACGTTCTCCAAATATGGCAGTACCTATCCTGATGATATTGGCCCCCTCTTCCACAGCTATAGGCCAATCTCCGCTCATACCCATCGAAAGGCAGTCAAAGCCCCGGAGACCCAGATCTTTGTCTTCGGCAATATTACGATAGATAGTAGCTATATTTCTGAAATCGGCTTTCACCCTCTCTACATCATCTGTATTGGAGGCCATACCCATAATCCCACANATGTGGGTATTAGTAAGGCTCTCAAAGCCACGCGACCGGAAAAACTCGTAAAGTTCTTCAGGATAAAAACCGAATTTCGTCTCCTCACGTGCCACATGCACTTGCATCAGCACTCTTGTCATTATCCCGGATTTTGCCGACTCGGAATCTATAAGGCGCAACAGGCGTTCGGAGTCAACGCTTTCTATCAAAGAAGTCTTTCCTATAAGCTGTTTCACTTTATTGGTCTGCAAGTGACCTATAAAATGCCATTTAATATCGTGNGGCAGCTCTTTCTCTTTCGTCAACAACTCCTGCACCCTGCTCTCTCCAAAGCAACGTTGCCCGGCCTTGTAAGCCTCAAGAAGTGATTCCACNGGATGAAACTTGGAGACAGCCACAAGTTCNACNCCTGCCGGAATTTCTTCCCTGATAATTTTGAGATTTTCACTTACACCCATCAGCTGTTCTGCTTTTCTGCCGACAAATCAAGTGGATAGACATCCATGAGCGGTGTTTCGGTAATAGAGGCTATATCATAATCGGCCATGGTGCCTTTCATACCCTCTTTGAAACGTTCGAGAGCACCTTCGAGGTCTGAGGCCTGAGTGAGGATGAATGAAGCTGATTTCTTCTCCACTCCGCTTTTCTCATCAAGTGTGATGAAATTAACCTTCACCATGTAATATTTATCTGCACTGTCGTCGAAGAATATTTCCGACACTTTTGTCTTCTTTACTGCCGAGATTGAAAACTCGCCGCTGATAAAAGGGGTCATCTCCTCTATTATACGTGCTTCCGCTTCTGTAAAAGTCAGGGCATCCACAAGATAAGGTTCATTGACTTTCTTTACAGTGCCATTTTCCATCATCTTGTCATAACGCACCTTGCATTCAAACCATAATGCCATATTATCGGATTCTCTTTTTTAGACTTTGATATGATTCCTTTATTTAGAGGGGAAATGCTGTCGGGCCCGTTTTTGCCTCGCGTTCATTTCTTTCCCTTGCCCGGAAAACAAATATATCCGGAAATACATCGCAAAGATAATAATTTTTTACGAAATCAATCAATTTATAGTTTTTTTTATTCTAACTAATCTTTATGCTACCCCAAAGTAATCAGTTCAATTTATTTTTTTAAAACTTTTTTTCTATTTTTTTGATGTTTTTAAAATCTCATTAGTTAACTTTGCGTATATTTCCTAAAAATTCATTTTAGATTTACCTCGGCATCAATCATTATAGCCGATTAAGCTCAAATGCTCTATAATTATGGTGACAGCGCGTAAAATATGGCTATTTTATTATGACGGTTTCCGCTCCATGACGGTGGGCCGCACATTATGGGTCATTATCCTTCTAAAGATTTTTATTTTCTTTGTTGTGATGAAACTTCTGTTTTTTCCCAACATCCTTTCGCGTGATTATGACAATGATGCCGACAGAGCTGACGCAGTGCGCACCAATCTCCTCAGAAATCTTCCCCCTGACAACAAATAAACCTAAACCATAAACTCAAAAGCATAGACCAAATGGATGATCTAATGACCGTAGTCGACTGGTCGCGTTGGCAATTCGCTCTTACAGCCATCTATCACTGGCTGTTTGTGCCTCTTACCCTCGGACTGTCGCTGATAGTGGCTGTAATGGAAAGCCTCTATGTGAAAACAAAATCTGAAAAATGGCTCGCCGCCACTAAATTCTGGATGACCCTCTTCGGCATCAACTTCGCCATAGGTGTGGCCACCGGTATTATCCTCGAATTCGAATTCGGTACCAACTGGAGCAATTATTCCTGGTTTGTTGGCGATATCTTCGGTGCACCGCTTGCTATCGAAGGTCTCCTTGCATTTTTCATGGAATCTACTTTCGTAGCCGTGATGTTCTTCGGTTGGGGAAAGGTAAGTCCTAAATTCCACCTTGCCTCCACATGGCTCACATGGCTCGGAGCCTCTATCTCCGCACTTTGGATTCTTGTGGCGAATGCCTGGATGCAATATCCTGTAGGTATGGAATTTGATCCTGCACAGATGCGTAATGTGATGGATAATTTCTGGGCTCTCTTCTCCGGTATAGCCATCAACAAGTACATACATGCCGTATTCTCCGGTTGGGCTCTCGCAGGTGTGTTTGTAATAGGCGTCAGCGCTTGGTTTCTCTATAAAAAACGTAATACCCCGTTCGCGATACGTTCTATTAAAGTTGGCGGCTGGATTGGTCTAATCGGTCTTCTGCTCACAATGTGGTCGGGTGACGGTTCAGCTGTGGAGGTGACAAAACACCAACCTATGAAACTTGCTGCAATGGAAGGGCTCTATCACGGAGGCTATAGCCAGAGCATCGTGGCTATGGGTATTGTAAATCCCGACAAGAGCTGGAACAACGATGAGGATGAATATCTTTTTGATATAGCTCTGCCTTACGGCCTGTCAATCCTTGCAAAACATGATCCGAACGCTTTTGTACCCGGCATCTCCGATATCGTAAATGGTATAGATATGACCAAAGATGGCGACACCATCAACACTGTCAGCTATGCCGAGCGCATACGTCTGGGCAAACTCTCACATGAAGCTCTGAGAGCTTATGACATCGCCCGCGCCAATCATGATCAGGCAGCTATGAATGAGGCTGAGCAGAAACTACGCGAGAATTACCGTTTCTTTGGCTACGGCTATTTCGACTCTGTAGATGAAGCCATACCACCGGTGGGTATGACCTTCTATTCTTTCCGCGTGATGGTGATTCTTGGCAGCTACTTCCTGCTGTTCTTTATAGTCATGCTCTTTGCTGTATACAAAAAAGATTGGCTTTACCGTATCAATTGGCTGCAATGGGTAGCCATTATTTCAGTGCCTTTCATGTGGATTTGTTCTGAGGCAGGCTGGATTGTGGCAGAAGTAGGCCGTCAGCCCTGGACAGTGCAGGATCTGCTCCCCACCAAAGCCGCGATCTCTGAAATTTCTTCCGGCTCGGTTATCCTTACCTTCTGGCTTTTCGCGCTTATTTTCACAGTGCTCCTCGTGGCGGAAGTAAACATCATGCTCCGTCAGATCAGCAAACGTTCGCAAGGCAATCTTGAGATAGACAACCACTAATAATAATGCCCAATAATCAAAGTCATGACACTCGAATATCTTCAAAATTACTGGTGGCTGCTCATCTCCGTCTTGGGAGCCCTTCTCGTTTTCCTGCTTTTTGTACAGGGTGGGCAGTCGATGCTCTTCGGCACCACCACCAAAGAGCGTCGTAATTTAATTGTCAACTCTATGGGGAGAAAATGGGAACTCACCTTCACTACTCTTGTGACTTTCGGTGGTGCATTCTTCGCCTCATTCCCCCTTTTCTATTCTACAAGCTTCGGCGGTGCTTACTGGCTATGGATACTTATTCTCTTCAGCTTTATAGTGCAGGCCGTAAGTTATGAGTTCCGTAGAAAAGCCGGTAATATTTACGGCACCCGCACCTATGATGTTTTTCTTTTTATCAACGGTTGTGTAGGCTGTATTCTCCTCGGTGTAGCTGTATCAATGTTCTTTTTCGGTGCAGAGTTTACAGTGACCCGCGGGAATCTTCTTGATTCCGGAAGTCCTGTGATTTCCCGATGGGCTCCTTCTCATGGTTTCGAAGCTATCTTCAATTGGAAAAACCTGATTCTCGGTGTGGCAGTGCTTTTCCTTGCCCGTATGCAGGCCTGTCTCTACATGATGAACAATATCACCGCTGATCCTGACTTTTTCGCTACTTTAAAGAACAAAGCACTTATCAACGGCGGCATCTTCGTCATATTCTTCCTCTGGTTCCTCGCCATGATTTGCACTACCACAGGTTATACAGTAACTCTCAATCCGAATTACTCAGTAACCGTTGAGGAAACGCCCTATAAATACTTCTTTAACTTTGTAGATTTATGGTGGGCCGGAGTCACGCTGCTCATTGGTGTGGTATTGGTATTGTTCGGTCTCATAAAATCATGTTTCTCGGCTCATTTCACTAAAGGAATATGGTTTACGGGGATTGGGACTATTCTGGCAGTGCTTTCTCTATTCTGGGTTGCGGGATATGGCGACACACCCTTCTATCCTTCACTTTTGGATCCCGAGTCATCCTTGACGATACGTAACGCTTCCTCATCAGAATTCACTTTAAAGGCAATGAGCTATGTGTCAATCATCATACCGTTTGTAGTGGCTTATATAGCTTACGTATGGTATTCGATGGATAAGAAAAAGCTTACACCGGAAGAACTGAAAACTACGACTCACAAATATTAATCTAAAAAGGGGCGGACATCCGGAAATGTCCGCCCTTAAAATATAATACTCTATGGCACATAATTCCGCCCTTCCTGATGCCGTTCGCAACAGCTCTTATTGGAGTCTGTTCTCCACTTTTTTCAAGATCGGGGCCTTCACTTTCGGAGGAGGTTGGGCCATGATCTCCATAATAGAACGCGAAATTGTTGATAAACATCACTGGATTGAACGAGATGACTTCCTTGATCTTCTCGCTATAGCCCAATCTTTGCCGGGCATTCTTGCCGTGAACATAGCTACGGCAGTAGGTGATAAGATACGCGGAAGTAAAGGGAGTATTGTAGCATCGTTAGGCACAATCCTTCCCTCTTTCCTTATCATACTTCTGATAGCCATCTTCCTTACTCCGGACATGATCAAGAACAATAAGATAATCTCTTCGATCTTCATGGGTATACGCCCTTGTGTGGTGGCTCTTATCATTGCTCCTGTGATAACATCTGCTAAAGCAGCCAATCTTAAATGGAAAACTGTATGGATTCCCTTTGTTGTGGCTCTTATGATTTCTCTTGATATGGGTACTGTTTCGAGTCCGATTCTTTACATAGCTTTAGGTGGCATTGGTGGCTTTTTACTCTGGTGGCTACCACAAAGGAGCAAAAACAAACAGAAAAGTAATGACTGACAGAGNTACGAACAGTCTTATTTAAATACATTTCTAAAANATTGAATTAGCCATGAGTATATATCTTAAACTAATCTGGGCTTATTTAAAAATCGGTATTTTTGGTTTCGGAGGAGGCTATGCCATGCTTTCATTAGTGGAGAAGGCTGTGGTGAGTCCCGGATGGATTTCAGAAACCATGTTCACCGACATAGTTGCTATCTCACAGATGACCCCCGGGCCTATAGGTATAAATTCCGCTACTTATATAGGCTTCGTGGCTCCCGGTAGCGTTGATCCGGCTTTACAAGGAATAACATGGGGATTGTTGGGATCTTGTCTTGCCACTCTGGCTGTGGTGGTGCCGAGCTTCCTGCTTGTGCTCTACAGTTCTCATTTCATACGGCGTCATAGCGAAAGCGGTGCTATCAAAGCTATCTTCTCGGGTCTGCGCCCTGTGGTGGTCGGTCTTATCGCTTCGGCTGCCATAATGCTTATGAATGCGGCCAACTTCAATCCCAATGGTCTCTCCTGGCAGCTTTGGGTGAATATCGCTATCTGCGCAATATCCTTCTGTCTGGCCTATTTCCCCATTAAGTTAGGCAAGAAAACCATCAAACTTCATCCCATCCTGATAATTGTCGCTGCCGGAATTGCCGGATTGTGCATATATGGATTATAAATTACTGTCGGTAAAAATGAATTATCAAGACGCTTTGGATTACTTATACAGCCAATTGCCCATGTTTTCTCGGATTGGGGCTGCCGCTTATAAACCCGGANTTGACACAAGTCTGGCAATCGACAAATTTTTCAATCATCCTCACCATCGATTCAAATCCATTCATGTAGGTGGCACTAACGGCAAAGGAAGCACATCTCACATGTTGGCGGCNATTCTACAGAGTCAGGGCTATAAGGTGGGTCTCTATACTTCTCCACATCTGGTTGATTTCAGAGAACGTATGCGTATTAACGGAGAGATGATACCTGAGGAGAATGTGATTGAATTTGTTGATAACTGGCAGAAGTCCGGTTATGACGGTCATCCATCTTTCTTTGAACTCACCATGATGATGGCGTTCGACTGGTTTGCAAAAGAAAAAGTTGACTATGCTGTCATAGAGGTTGGTATGGGGGGACGTCTTGACTCAACCAACATCATTACTCCGGAACTTTGCGTAATAACCAACATTTCCAACGATCATTCCCAATTTCTCGGCACTACTTTGCCTATGATTGCGAAAGAGAAAGCCGGTATAATCAAGGCTGCAATTCCGGTTATTATTGGGGAGACCCGGGGAGAAGTGCGCGAGGTATTCGCCAACCGTGCAACAGAAGTAGGCGCCCCCATTACCTTTGCAGAAGATCACCTGAGAATCATTTCTCTTACGGAACATTTTCTATCCGAAACATCTTCTGTGCCTCACGGCTGGGATGGAGTTTCGGAAGAAGGACAATGGACCTCTCCCCTTTCAGGCGACTATCAGAAAAAGAATCTGAATACTGTTCTTAATGTTGTAGACGGTCTGAGGAAAATCGGGATAGAGATAACGGATGAGAGCGTCATAAATGGCATTGAAGAAGTTGACTCACTTACAGGGCTACAAGGTCGATGGAGTATCTTGTCGGATCATCCACTTGTCATTGCCGACACAGGTCACAACATTGCAGGGGTTACATACAATATGCAGCAGCTTTCAAGACTGATGGAAAGCAGACCTGAGGGACGACTGAGGATTGTTATCGGATTTGTGGCAGACAAAGCCATCGATAAGATATTGAGCATTCTTCCAAAAGATGCGGAATATTACCTTACTAATGCCAATATCCCACGTGCCCTTCCTGCACTTAAATTGAAAGATCGATTCAACGACTCCGGACTTGACGGCCGGGTTTACCATGATGTCACGACTGCCTACCGGGAAGCTTTGAGAGAATCTGCTCCTGATGATATAGTATTCGTTGGCGGATCCACATTTGTGGTAGCAGATCTGCTTGCATCGCTATAAGGTCCCCGCCTTATATGTCTATCTGAAAAAATATAGAGGGATAGGAGATCTGTCAGGATGACATAGTATTAATTTCAGATATAATAAGCTTACAAGAAACAATTTAAATATAAAGTTTAAAAAATATTCATTTGAGAGGTTAGTTTTTTTGGGAGTGAAGGGTCATATAAATGTATGACAACAAATGATGACATAGAACAGCTTTTCCGCGCACATTACGCAGCGATGTATCGCCTCGCAATGCTGATATTGCGTGATGACAATGTGTCGAGAGATATTGTGCACGATGTCTTTGAGGCACTCCTTGTTTCAGGACGCTCAGAGGTAACGGTTGGCTATCTGTTGACAGCAGTACGAAACCGCTGCCTGAAACATATACGCAGTCTTTCAGTTCAAGACCGTATTAAAGAAGCATATTCTCTTGATGAGCAAGAGATAGCTGATGAGGATTGGCCGGATGATGCAACTATAGCGTTGATTCAGTCAACAGTGTCAAATGATCTTACAGAAGCTTGTCGTCGCGTAGTTAATCTTAGGTTCTTTGACGGACAGAGCTATCAGGAAATCGCTGAATCACTTGGTATCAGCAAAGCTGCCGTATATAAGCATTTACGTCATGCAATAGATGTCTTACGCGAAAAACTATCTCAAAATGGATAAAATCGACCGACTTTTTGATGCCATGGAGCATCCGGAGCTACATTCGCCTGCGGAGCTTGAGGAAATGCTCCGAGACCCCGAGGTGATGGAAACTTTTGATATGCTTGATAAAATGAAATCAAGCCTACAGACTATTGATATTCCCGATATAGATGAGGAATGGAAAACTTTTGAAAACGATCATCTTCAAGCCACAAAAACTCAACGCTATTGGCTGACACGTTTCTTTTCCCGAAATGCCGCTGCATGTATAGCCATAGGGATAATTTCAGTCACCGCTGTTGCTGCCATTGTAGGAGTGGGTATCAATAGCAATCATAAGCATTCAACAACCACACCTGAAGTTGAAATATCTATAGGTGATGCCGTACCCGTGTCTCAGCAAGATACAATCAAAACGATTGATGACGTGAGAGACACTACTCCGGAAATAATAGTCTTTGATGATGAAACGTTTGAAACCATAATGGACCGGGTTTCGACCTATTACGGCTACGATATTATCTTTAATAATAATACCGCAAAATCCCTAAGACTTTATTTCCGGTGGAATCAAGCTCTCCCGATTGAAGATATAGTGGAAAGTCTCAATAATTTTGAGCAGATAAGCCTTAAGCTTAAGGATAAAGCCATAACAATTGATTGATCTTATGGAGCGGCTCACATTATTNCTTGTGCTCATGTTGACTGTCTTCATGGGTGAGGCCGGAACTTTTTCTTACCGTTTCGCGTCTACATCATTGCCAAAAGCTGTGCAGCGAATGATAGACGACCACCCCGATCTTGANATCAATTTCATTTACAATGAACTTGAAAACTATAAGACAAGCGTTACAGTCAATGCTGATAATCCTTATGACGCTCTCCGTCAAATAATCGGTTTGAATCCGATAACTGTGGTCAAATCCGGAAATACGTATTATCTCGAGGCTCTCCAGCACGGCAAATTCGTATATACCGGGAAAGCGGTTGGAAGAGACAATGAACCTGTGGTGGCTGCTACCGTTATGCTGCTTGCTCCGAAAGATTCTACAGTTATCACATACGGAATAACTGATGATAATGGACGCTTCTCAATACCTTGTGATAAGCAAGACATCCTTGCAAAATTCTCATGTTTAGGATTTAAGACAACGTATAAGAGATTCGACTCATTCAATGTCGGTACTATCATTATGCCGGAGCTACCCATAAAGCTAAAAGCTGTGACAGTCGAAGGAGACAACGCTACCTTACTATCTGACAGAAGTACCTATCGACCTACACAACGTCAGAAAAACGCCTCACAGACAGCCACCGATCTGCTGGTTAGAATGGCTATCCCACAACTAAATACACGTTTAGGGTCATCAGCAGTAACAACTGCCGCCGGAGAGCCTGTAGCAATATTTATAGATTATGTACCTGCTACCGAATCTGATCTAAGAATGATGAAAGTTACAGATGTAAAAACTGTGGAGTATCTGGAGTTCCCTTCTGATCCGAGATTTCTGAGCAAAAAAAATGTCATTAATTTCAGAATGATCAAGTATGAATACGGAGGTTATGTAAAAGTATTCGGTGTAGAGAATTTTATTGTCAATTCAGGTTCTGCTCAAGCTAATGCCAGATTCGTAAAGAACAAAATGACTTACGACTTAATGGGCTACGGATATTATATGGCTAACGATCATTTTGGNGTTGATCAGACAGAAACTTTTCATCTGCCACAAGAAAACGGAGGAATAAAGAGTTTTCAAAGAGAGTCAACTACAGATGAGTCCAAATATCGTAAACAAAATTATGAGGCAAGTTTCAGGGCTCTTTATTCCGGAGATAATATTACTGCCAATAATCTTATCGCATTAGGACTTGAACGTATGCCTCACAATGACAATGCCGGCAAAGTTATATATTCTAATGATGAAGAAGGAGAAGGGATATATACAGATNACTTCATGGCAGGAGACGAGTACATTTCAGAATCAACCCGAAAAGCAAAATATTTAACCTACACGGGTTATTACTTCTTCAACCTGCCCAAAAGCAATTCTTTATCTGTATCGCTGGACTATTCCTATTCACAAACAGATCAAAGTTCACGCTATAATGAATCTCGGAATTCTTATATAAATAATGCTGCTGTTGACAATACACATGAGGGAAGTGCTATGTTGAGCTATAATCATACTTTTTCCGACAAACATTCCTTTATGGCCCATATCAGAGGTATTTATGAGCATAATAAGACAACCTATACCGGGTCGGTAAATGCATTGGATCATTCTACAACGAAATTCGGCCAGATTGGTGCGACATATAATTTTTCACATGCAAAATTTTCTGCATCCTTAGGCATAGGCTGGAACTTACTTTCAACCTGCGTCAATGATAATTTTTCCGATTCCGACTATCCCTATGTTGATGCGTCTGTGAGGTTTGTCCCAAACAAAAAGAATTCTCTTGGAGCCGTTTTCCATTATTCGGTGTGGCCCCCTTCCTCAAACTATAAAAGTGCGAATATCATACATGTGTCACCATTTCTATGGCATACAGGCAATCCCCGATTAAAGTCACATCGCAGTTACGATATATGGATAGATTACACTTTCATCCCCACGAATAAATTCAATATGAACCTGTTTGCCGGATCATGGCTTGTGGGAAATCGTGCTGCTTTTGTTTATGAGGCTACTCCTGATGGAATCTTGCGTACTATTCAACAGCCAATNGGCAGTTTCCGCCATTACAATTATGGCATTAATGTCTCAACAAACTTATTAGACAAAAAACTATACCTGTCAGGTCAGTTAGCGCAGCTATACGTGCATAATGGCAAACCCTATAATACCAATCACTCTAATATAAGTTATTATATTCAGGCTCTATATTATATTGGTAGTTTTAATTTTGCTTTATCTTACCAATCCGCGAATGCCACAGACAACTATGATTCTATGTCAGGGATATGGAGCCGAAACAAGGATGTCTTCACAATTCAGGCAGGTTGGAGCAATGAGAATTGGAATATCAGAGTTTCAGCACAAAATCTACAGCGTTGGAACTGGCGTGCCTCCTACGATAGTTTGATCAGCCCAAATTACTCCGTGAATAGATGGACAGATGATGCCTCACGTCATGCCTGTGTAAAGTTGTCGGCCACCTATACTTTCGGATTTGGCAAGAAAATCAAAGCCGGCGATGATATTTCAAAACAATCCGGAGCGTCATCCGGTATTCTGAAGTAAAGGTTTTATGCTTTAGCATTTCAGTGTTTTTTTGTCATTTTTATATAGTTATCCTAAGATTTTTATATAAATTTGTGAACAACAAACCTCTACTGATTGCTATGACAAAAATCTTAAAACTGTTATTCCCGTTTATAATNGTATGGGGATTAACTCCCGTAACAAAAGGAGCTGACGGAGATTTCGTGAATTCCTCCACTGACAAATCGCTATCAGACTCAATAACTATATCCGGCTGCTTCCGGAACATGACAGCTGATCGGCCGNGTACCGTCACTATTATAGAATGTGACATATCAGACAAGAATGTGAGAGAATTATGTGAACTTGACAGCAATAATTCTTTCAGTATGAAGATACCCTTATCATATCCTCATACATTTACCGTATGTTATAATGAACGAAACTATATCAATGCTTTTGCGGCCCCGGGTGATACCATTTATATGGATATTGATGCTTCCTCATCTCCTCTTTCTGTAAATTTCAACGGTGATAAAGCTGAAATAAATCAGCAATATGATCCTGCATATCAATATATTAGCCATTTGCTCTACTCCGTAGAGTTACCATCTGATACGGTTGCACTTGAAAGATATTTACCGGTCTTTAAGAAATATGTCAAGCAGGGGAATGACAGTATCGATAAATATGCTCAGGAGCATGACTTATCTGATAAAGTAGTGTCTATGCTTTACGCAGATAATCTTTATATTTTGGCCAATCTGGCATTAGGTTATCAAGGAAAGAATATTGAGGAGAAAAGGGCCTTTTTCCTTGATCCCATTTTTGATATTTTCAATGAAGAGAATACAAAAGTTATGATTTTCCCCTATCATATTTCAGCAATAATGAATCATTTCCCCGATGTTAGGGATAGTGCCCCTAAAGGCATTGTCCGCGACATAATGTATGCCTGTGATGAGGATGCTCCTGTGCCCGACAGATCTATTTTTTATAATGAGGCCTATTATGACCGACTTTATTCACAAAATGAAGACACCGAAAAAATTTCAATAGACAATATAAGTACAGGTAATGCAAAGGTGTATGTAGAGGGAAAGCTTAGAGAAATATCGGATGAGAATCCTGTCAGATGGCTTATAAATGAATATCAAGGACATCCCATATACCTCGATATCAGCGCAACCTGGTGCGGACCATGCCGTGCAGGCCTGAAAGAGAGTGAGTCTCTAAGAAAATATTTCAAGGATACGGACATCAGATTTGCTGTAATTTGGCTTAGATCACCTGAAGAAGACTGGATTAAAGTGGCGCCAACCATATCAAAAGCCATACAGATATTTATAGACGATGTGGAAATGACAGATCGGCTCATGGGACATCTAAAATTTAATGGCTTTCCCACTTACCTAATGATTGATAAAGATGGGAACATAACTAAAGATGGCGTACCCTCTTACTTGTCGCCGGAACTTCTGCAATTCCTGAATAACTATAAAAATGAATAGATTCTTACCATTATCATTATCTCCATTATGTCTTTCGAATCAATTTGTGATGAAGTGACAAAGGTAGTTCTACCAACTTCTATCGACTAAATCATGCACTTTATCCGGTATCTTCAGGGAACTATATCTCAACTATAATATATTAAACGATGGAATTGACTGAAGCCATAAAAGATATTGTTCGCCAATTTGGTATAGAGGTGATTACCACCCGTCGCTTGGTTAATTTCCTTGACGATGTCGGTGGGTTTAATGACGAACCTCCCTCATCTAAGAAAATAATGAGAGAGTTGCTGGATAGTGGCTTCGGAGAATTGCTTTACAAGCTTTCTAATAAAAAAGATGATTATTGGCAGAATACGGTTAGAAAAGCCTCAGTCGATTTTGCAAGTAAATACGGCTATAAGAATGAATTGGTAAATAGGATCACAAATCAATTGATTTCCGGAGTAGGTTTGAATGAAGAACCTGAAGAATCTAATCAACAAGCAACCAATAATCAAAAAATCAATAATCAAGAAGCCACTGTTGAAAATTTAGGAACTGACAATTTGTTCAGCATAGATCCGGAGGCTTGGTATGATGACGAGAATAAAAAGTTAACCTATCAACGTAAAAAAAGAGCGACTCTGAAGAAGAGAAAGGAATTTTATAAACTCATCATTCCGGTTGTAATAGTTTTAATCATCACTTGGGTCTTTTTATTATATTTTTCTTCGGCCGACGAAAGAAAGACCTTCGAGGCTACAATAGCTTCTGCAAACACAAAGTATTCCCAAGGTAACTATGTGGCTGCCTTAGACCTATATCAAAAAGCTGCCGATGATTATAATGCTTCCTATTTCCCTTCAAGATATAAGGAACTAGCACATGACAAAGCGGTGTTGGCAACTAATAAGATAATCGATAATTGGGAAAAGGAGATGCTACAACTTTTGCAATCTAAAAAGTTTGTCGGGGCTAAATCATTGACACTTTCCCTTCCCGATAATATGATACTCAGAGGAAAGGCAAAACAGACTTATGAATCATTGTTAAAGAGGACAGATGATAAATTAGCTGAATACTCAACGACAATGATTCAGGAATTGCTTAACGACATCTATAAAAACAATGGAGAATTGTCTGAATCCGGGAAAACTAAGTTGAATGAATATATTACAGTATTGCCCGATAATTATTGGCTGAATTTCATAAAGAAGAAAGTGAGATGAAGTATTATCTTAAAAAGAAAATAAGAACTTTGGCTATATGTATATTGATTATTCTGTTTCACCACAGTTATGTAATAGCAGATAATCTGAAATCAGACTCATCTAACCGGGAGAGTCAAAATGACGAAGAATATGAAAGCTTGGAGTCTAATACTAATAGGACTACCTCTAAAAGACTTAAGAATAGACTATCTGGAAGAGATGTTTGGAGATTAGTGATAGGACTTACAGATGCCGGTTATCTTAAAGATTACAATGGACCAAAGCATGGTGAATATTACATTTATACTACCACTATAGACAATGCATTTCAACATTTCAAGCAAGATGCGGGAATTGAAAATGATGATTACTTGTTAGAGAATCTTTTTGGCATATTGAACCACTGGGATTCGATCCGTACCACTATGCCACTTGGATTTCGTGAACTGAATACAGAAACTGAAATGGCAGGGTATGATGTCGATGAATTAATAGTATTATTGAGGTTAGCCGGTTTTGCGCCCGAAAAAGAACTTCTAAAGAAAAACAAGCATAAACTCCCTACTGGAGACGAAGTAGTTTATTTAATGCGTGTGAGGTCTTCAAAAAGTGTCTCGGACTTAGAAAAAAGTAGTGTGCATTACATTTTCACAGAAGATATTAAAATGGCTCTTAAAACTTTCCAGGCATTTCATGGAATAGAGCCAACCGGAAAAGTGGATAAGATAACTGTCAAAAAACTCAAATCATATAAAAAATAATGCTGACTAAGTTCATTAATCTATGATTGAGCTTANTAATCAGGTAGTAAATCTTCTTTTATCAATCGTTGATAACTATTATCAACGATTGATNAAAGTTTTANGNAATNAATATTTTCTTTCCATTATGGATATAAATGCCTGAAGATGGAGTGAGAGCTTTGATGCCGTTGAGATTGTAATAGAAATCGGTTTCTTTACTTGTATTTAAAAGATCATCTATACCTCCTTTATCAGAAGCAAAGNTGCATAAGGTCTTGAGTGCGGATGTAGCATATCCTGTCGTCGAGTCAAATAACGGAGCATTATACCAACCGGAGAGATCGGTGGAGTAAGCGTTATATTCCATCCACCACCAAAACAATCCTGTTACACTTTCATGAGTCAAAAGTAAGTCCACTAAATCTTTGGTGAACTGATCTTGACCTTCATCTGAATATTCATAATCAACTTTCTGATTCGTCCCGGGCACCTCCCATTTATATGGATAGCCGGTTTCCACTACCATTATCTCTTTAGAAAAATTGTTTTCAAGAGAAGTTATAGCTGTATTCAGTACGGAGAGTGGACCATGGAAATAGGGGTAATAACTCAGTCCGATTATATTAAAGGCTACTTTCAACTTCTCCATCTGCCTATAGAAATTATCCTGTACTGCCACATCTGCTGTTCGTTCGGTATGTAAGACAATCTTTGCCACCGGACATACCTCATGACAAGCCTCTATCGCTTGAGTCAGTAATTTACCTAAGCGTTCCCAATTGGCTTCGTCGCCAATGAAAGTCTTTTTCAATTCATCTTCGGGAGTGCCGTATGGGCCCCAAAGCATTCCGAAACTGATTTCGTTACCGGTCTGGATAAAATCAGGGGTCACACCGGCAGCCTTAAGAGTCTGTAGTGTCTCTTTAGTATAGTCATGGATTTTTATATAGAGTTCCTCATCCGAAAGATTAGCCCAAGCCTTGGGAGTCCATTGTTTTGAAGGATCAGCCCAAGTATCGGAATAATGGAAATCGAGCATGAGTGCAAATCCATTATTCTTTATTCTTTGGCATAAGGGAATAATATAATCTATCGTCTGGCAGGCATTAGGATCTGCATCGGGGCCTTCGTAATCTTCCGGATTTACAAACAACCTTACCCGCATGGCGTTCATCCCCTCCTTGTGAAGGAACGGAAGTAATTCACCAATAGGGGTACCATCGTGATCATAATATATAGCCCCTGCCTCTTCATATTCCGGCAATAAGGAGATATCTCCTCCCACATATCTCTCAGCCATAGTCATCGAAATATTAGCAACAGAAGCACCAATTAAAAGCAATGAGGTAATCCAACTTNNCNATCNCATATTCTCTACANNTTAATTNAGTACCANTTTACGAANTATNCACTTANGCACCTATCANCCNACGTCCGCAGCTCCGTTGAAAAGAATACACCAACAAGAATTATCAGCCACTGATAGCCTTATGCATCCATATTGTTGCAAACGGTTAACTGATTTGCAAAGATAAGCAAAATCCTGATATGATGACACACGGGTAAGAAAAACTGCAATAATCCGATAACATCTTTTTGATTTGACCCGAGTGACTGAAAGTAATAGCAGAGGATCAGGCCATTCTGCGGCCGTAATCCTCTGCTATTACTTCTTCACTACTTCTTGCCGACACACCATATCGCTGTGGGTTTAATCACTTAAAAACGGTCGGCAGGAATTCGTATTTCGATATATGGGAGGCAGGCTCCCGANTCATTCATACTGTTACATTATGATTCCTTTTCCTCATTATTGCCGCCATGTTTCTGACGGGCGTGTGTCTTCGACTGATTGCTGNTGAAATCACTCTCTTNCNTGAGATCAATCTCTTTACCCACCTCATCAAGCACTCTGTACTGCAGGTAGGCCAAAGCTTCGTCGGCTATCACCTTGAACGATCGTCCATACGAGCGACGCCATTTACCATAGAGGGAGAACATCCCTTTCTTGATATAGGCCTCCACAAAAGGATGGACATACATCGTGAATTTCTTTACTTTGAGGTTATTGACCAGATAATCTATCTTTTCTCCCAATTTATCGGTGAAAAGAAGTGACGGTTGAATCTCCCCTTTTCCGAAACAGCTCGGACAGGTCTCACTTGTGGTGATGTCAAGTGCCGGACGCACTCTCTGACGCGTGATTTGCATCAATCCGAATTTGCTTAAAGGCAGAATATTGTGGCGAGCACGGTCGTTGGCCATAATCTCCTTCATGTGATCGTAGAGAGCCTGACGATGCTCGGCTTTATTCATATCAATAAAATCGATCACAATGATACCACCCATATCGCGTAGCCTGAGCTGGCGTGCTATCTCATCGGCTGCCTTCAGATTCACATCGAGGGCGTTGCTTTCCTGATCGGCTGAGGCCTTACTGCGATTGCCGGAATTGACGTCAATAACATGCAGAGCTTCCGTATGTTCTATGATTATATAGGCACCGCTCTTGAAAGAGACTGTCTTGCCGAATGAGCTCTTTATCTGACGCGTAATATTGAAATGGTCGAAGATAGGCACATCCTTGTTATAGAGCTTGACTATGTCTTTAGTCTCCGGTGCTATCAGACTCACATAATTCTGAATCTGGGTGAAAGTCTCTGTCTCGTTGACGTAGATATTTTCAAAATTCGGACTGAAGATGTCGCGGATCACACTCACCGCTCTGGAATCTTCCTCATAAATAAGCATTGGAGGCTGGCTCCTCTGCATCTTGGCGATCGACTCTTCCCAACATTTCACAAGGCTGCGCATCTCATTGTTAAGTTCGGCAACCCGTTTATTTTCTGCTGATGTGCGCACTATAACACTGAAGCCTTTAGGCTTAATGCTGCCGATAAGTTGACGGAGGCGTATCTTCTCCTCGGTAGACTTGATTTTCTGTGAAATCGAAATCTTGTCGCCAAACGGCATTAGCACCATGAAACGTCCTGTAAAAGATATCTCTGTGGTGAGACGCGGACCCTTCGATGAAATGGGTTCTTTTGCTATCTGCACCAGCAATTGCTGACCCGGCTGAAGCACATTCTGTATTGTGCCCTGTTTCGGTATATCAGGCTCAAGCTTAAACTTCGAGATATTGGGAATTTTCTTCTTGTCGGCCATAGCTTCCTGCAAAAACGCGCTGTAGGTACTGAACTGTGGCCCAAGGTCGAGATAATGAAGAAAAGCATCTTTTTCATAGCCAACATCAAGGAAAGCGGCGTTCAGTCCCGGCATCAGTTTCTTAACTTTAGCCAGATATAAGTCTCCTACTGCGTATGCTATATTGCGACTCTCTTTCTGAAGCGATACAAGCCGGGTATCTTCAAGCAGCGCTATCGATATCTCCTTCTGTTGGACATCTACTACTAACTCGCTTTTCATCTTGAAATTAAGGTAGAACAAACTTATATGGGTGAAGCACAGTATACTTCACCCATTTTACGGTTTGTTCCGAGACATGAGATATTATTTCTTCTTATGACGATTCTTTCTCAGTCTTTTCTTGCGTTTGTGAGTAGCCATCTTGTGGCCTTTTCTTTTCTTTCCGCTGGGCATAATGGTTAATATTACGGTTAATTAATATGATTTTGTTTGTAGTTGTCTTTTATATTACCCGATCCGAAGTCAGAAGCATTTATTCTTGCAATTCACTTCACTTCATCAAGAAATACCTTTGCGGGCTTAAACGCCGGAATCTTGTGCTCCGGAATCTTGATGGCGGTGTTCTTGGAAATATTCCGTGCGGTCTTCTCTTTTCTGGTCTTGACTATGAAACTGCCAAAACCACGAAGATAAACGTTCTGACCTTCTGCCATCGCATCTTTAACTACATCCATAAAACTCTCGATTGTAGTCAGTACAGCTGCTTTCTCAAGCCCTGTCTTACGAGAAATCTCATTTACTATCTCAGCTTTTGTCATTTTTTTAAGTAAAAAAAGATTTGGTGTTCGCTCTTATTTGCTGTATGAAAAACGGCTTCCGGTCACACACCGTCGGCCGCCTTTACATTTGGCGGTGCAAATATCGGAATTTTTTTTCATTCTTTAAATAGATTATATCGAAAATCCCGTTTTTTTATTCATTTTTCTGAANCTCAACGACACAAACACCGTCAAGCGACGATAATCTATCGTGTAGTTCCTCTGCCCTATCCTTACGGAAACGAAGTCGCAGACTGCATGTATTATCGAAATTTCTCTCTACTACCTCTATACCTCCACCCTTTACAATCTTCATAACACCATCGGCTGCCACGTATGGAAAAATGACGCTTAATTCCGTCATTTCATGCATCTCAAGACGCCCGCCATCTTCAAGCGCAAGACGGGCCGCCTCCCTATAGGCAGCTATCAAGCCCGGTGTCCCTAATTTTATCCCCCCGAAATATCTTACCACTATCACCACTACGTCGGTCAGACCGAAGCTATTTATTTGCCCGAGTATGGGCTTACCGGCCGTCCCGGAAGGCTCCCCGTTATCATTCAGCTGCCATTCTTTCCTCTCCGGCCCTATCATATAGGCCCAGCATACATGGCGTGCGTCATGGTACTCATTCTGATATTCTTTAATATACTCGCGAGCCGTCTCCGAATCATTCACCCGGATGGCAAATGAAAGGAAACGGCTCATCTTTTCTGTATACTTACCTTCGCCGTCGTGCTGAAGCGTATAATAGATCATTATCCAAAGTAATTGGTGATTTTCTCCTTTACCGCAGGATAGAGTAACATGCCTCCCGCTACAGCCTCGGCAGCACTCAGCCCTTTCTCTTCCTTAACTATGTGCAACGCCCAAAGCAAAGCATTAGCCGGGCCGTTGCCCAATACGAATTTTCCGTCAACTACCACCGGCGCATCCATTATCTCAGCCCCTTGAAGCAAACCTTCAAAGCCGGGATAACAGGTGGCTTTATGACCTTTCAAAAGACCGAGCTGACCCAAAACCACTGCCGGAGCAGCACAGATAGCTGCTATACGACCGGTGGCTGACTCAGCCTGACGACGCAATAGTCCTTGCAACGGTGCAAATTCATATAGATTGGTTGCTCCGGGCATTCCTCCCGGTAAAACAAGCCATTTCGCTGAACTAAACAAAGTATTATCGTAAAGCAAGTCAGCATTTACTGTCACTCCATGGGCACCTTTAACCTGAAGTGCGCGTGTGATTGACACAGTTTTCAAATCCATACCTGCCCTACGCATCACATCTATTGCGGTGAGGGCCTCTATCTCCTCAAAACCCTCGGCAAGAAACAAAAATGATTCGCTCATAATTTTTACTTTTGATTAATAATATACTTATAATTTTGGTCAGTTAAATAACCTCCACTAAAGTGGATGTGAATTATTAGCCACCAAATTTACTCAATTTTATTGATTTTAGCTAACTTTGCTGNAATTATTTATCTTTTATTTGTGCTTTTTTATGTTTTTATACCGTCGCATCCTCTTTGCACTATCATGCTTTCTTCTTCCAATTATCTTCTTCGGATGTAGTCAAACCCGGTTCAACAAAGCCCAAGGACTAATCTGGAGCACATCTTTTCACATAACTTATGACGGACCTACTGCCCTTTCCGATTCAGTAATAGCGGTTCTCAATGAGCTTGACAAGAGTCTCAACGTCTTTGACTCTACATCTCTTGTGAGCCGAGTTAATCTTGCTGATACTATAATCGTTGACCGGCATTTCAAAAACGTCTATTCGGCCTCTTTGAAAATGGCCAAAGAGAGCGGCGGACAGTTTGATCCTACTCTCTCGCCTCTGATCACAGCCTGGGGATTCGGTCCGGGTCATACACCTACGGCCGATACGATTAATATCGATAAAATTCTCGACTACGTGGGGATAGATAAAACCAGAATGATCGGAGATACTCTTATTAAAGATGATATTCGAATTAATTTCAATTTCTCTGCCGTGGCAAAGGGTTATGCTTGCGATGAAATCGCAGCTATGCTGAAGCGCAATAAAGTGACTGATTTTCTCATCGAAATAGGTGGCGAAATTGCCGTGGCGGGAGTCAGTCCGAGTCACGATCTCTGGAAAATTTCGATTGATACTCCTATAGAGTCTGACTCTTCTGTGATTCATGATGCCTACGTTGTGCTTAAAGTCACCGATTCGGGCATCGCCACTTCGGGCAATTACAGAAACTACCATCGCGAGGGCGGTAAAACTTTAGGTCATACCATTTCACCTAAAACGGGTAGACCTGTAAAAACAGATGTGCTAAGCGCTACGATAATCGCTCCCACAGCTATGTATGCCGATGCAGCCGCCACAGCCTGCATGGCAGCAGGAAGTGAAGTGGCTAAACAGCTGATCTCGTCACTCGGCTACGAAGGATTGCTTATTCTTGCCGACTCAACTACATGGAGCACACCCGGCGTCACCAAATTCATTTCACCCTCTTAAAACTTTTAAAGGCAGTTTGCATTATATAGATAAACGACTCTCTTTAAAGAGACGATTCCACATATATTTCCATATTGCCAATATCATTGTAATATTTTATGAGAAAAAAGATTCTGTTCCGTAGGCTCTCCACAATCTTCTCGGCCACTATCTGGTGCCTGATATCATTTGTCACTCCTATCTCAGCTCAAGAGAAAATAGGGCTTGTGCTCAGTGGAGGTGGAGCCAAGGGCATCGCACATGTGGGAGTCATAAAAGCTCTTGAGGAAAACGGGATACCTGTGGACTATGTGGCCGGCACATCCATGGGAGCTATCGTGGGCAGCCTCTACAGTTGTGGCTGGACTCCTGAACAGATGATGGACCTCTTCACATCAAAAGGCTTCAGCTACTGGAGCACCGGGACAATCGACCGTAATCTCGAATATTATTTCACAACTCCTGCTCCAACTCCCAAATGGGCTTCTATAAATATCAACTTTCACGATTCAACGAATAATATTGCGAGCCAAATTATCCCCAGCTCCCTTATCAACCCTATTCCGATGAATCTCGAGTTCCTGAAACTCTATTCACCTTACACAGAACAATGCTCCGAGAATTTCAACAATCTTTTCGTACCATTCAGATGTGTAACGAGCGACATATACCATAAGCATAAGATTGTATGTAAAAACGGATCGTTAGGCGACGCTGTAAGAGCCTCCATGAGCTTCCCTCTCGTTTTCAAACCTATCGAGATGGATGGAGTGCTTGTCTACGACGGCGGAATCTATGATAACTTCCCTGTCGATGTTATGCGACAGGATTTTCATCCCGATTTCATCATAGGTGTTTCTGTATCTTCAGCCGACACCAAACCTATCAAGAATGATATCTACAGTCAGCTGGAGGATATGATTATCCAGAACAACAATTATTCCCTTCCTGCTGATGAGGGAGTAAAGATTCAGGTGCCTGTATTGAATTTTGCAGTTCTGGATTTCGGAGCAGCAAATGAAATCTACTCCATCGGTTATAAGACAGGATTGAGTATGGTGGATTCTATCAAGAAGCGCATTTCGGTAAGTGAAAGTCCTGAAGTACTTGCCGAACGCCGCCGAAAATTTGCGGAAGCCACTCCTGTTGTGACTTTCGATTCTGTCGTAGTGACCGGCGCCACACCAAGTCAAGCTCGATTCATGGAATATCTTTTTGAAGGTGACCAAAAACGTAAACCCCACCCCATCACGATGGAGGATGTGCAGAATGCCTATTATCGAGTAGTGACCGATGGAAAGCTTTCCGATTTACTCCCTCAGGCAGAATTCGGCAAAGATGGTCACAACACCTTACTTTTGAATGCCTCTGTCAAGAATCCCTGGAACATAGGAGTGGGTGGATGGATCACCTCTTCTACCAACAGTATGCTGTATCTCTCCTTCGGTTATCATACATTGAGCCACAACAGTCTTGACGTTGATCTCAGCGGTTGGATAGGACAATCCTACTATGCCGGTATGTTAAGCGCAAAGTTCGGCTTAAGGTCTTCTCTACCCTCATATATGCAGCTTGAAGCTGTAGTGAGCAGGCAGAAGTATTACGATTCGGAACTTCTTTTTTACCAAAGCGCTACCCCGTCTTTTATTAATGACCTCGAGGGATTCTTCCGCTTGAATTATTGTTTTGCAATAGGACGAGAGGCCAAAGGGTTCGCCAACATAGCATACGGGTGGGAACGTGACGATTTCTTCCCCTACAATGAGCATAATTATGCAGATGCTGAAAAAGATAAAGCCCACTACAGAATAGCTGCCTTCAAGACAGGAATCGAGCTGAATACGTTGAATGATCAGATGTATCCCTCGACAGGAAGGGAATGGAAATTTAACGTGTTGATTAGTCAGGAGGCCAATAAATTCAATTCACACCAATCAGGCATCATCACCTCCGGAAATAAATGGGGCCACCATCTGAGAGGGTCGGCTGAACTTCTATGGCGCCATTATTTCGATCTGCACAATAATTTCAAATTGGGAACCATGGTCAATGGTCTCGGCACCATTCAACATCTTTATCAGAATTACACAGCTACCATGATACATGCAGCTGCCTTCGCGCCAACCCCATCTACCCGTAATTATTTCAATGTAGCGTTTCGCAGCGACAACTATGGCGCTATAGGAACGATGCCGGTGTGGACACCGATAAACCATGCACAGCTGAGAGGCGACTTCTTCCTATATTGCCCGATAAGAGGTGTGAAAGAAGGAGCCGAAGGCATGACGGTATATGACGGATGGTTCCGTAAACCACAATTTATCGGTGAGGTAGCCGCAGTTTACAATTTTCCTTTTGCGAGTCTTTCTCTTTATGTCAACTATCTCTCCTCCCCTGCCCACAATTGGAATTTCGGAATTAATTTCGGTCTTTACTTCCAGGCTCCCCGTCTGTTGAGATAAGTTAACAATGAAAAAAGATAAAGGAAATGGATACGTATCCATTTCCTTTATCTTTCCGTAATTACGAAAATACGTAATAATCTGATATCTATGTGTGGCCTCGATTCAGACCTTGATGTAGGAATCCTTGAATCCTAAGAAATATAACACTCCGTCAATACCTATGGTAGAAATACTCTGACTTGCCTCAGCCTTAACCTTAGGCTTAGCATGGAAAGCTATACCCAGTCCGGCCTCTGAAAGCATAGGCAGATCATTTGCACCGTCTCCTACAGCTATAGTTTGGGCAATATTGATATTCTCCACCTGTGCAAGAAGTCTGAGCAGCTCTTTTTTCCGTCTACCGTCGACAATATCACCTACATATCTTCCGGTAAGTTTCCCGTCCGGACCAATTTCAAGTTCATTGGCATAGACATAGTCGAAATTATATTTCTGCTTGAGATAGTTACCAAAATAAGTGAAGCCACCTGACAGAATTGCAGTCTTGAATCCCGAACGCTTGAGCACTTCCATGAGACGGTCGACACCTTCAGTGATGGGCAGACTCTCGGCTATCTCCTTCATGACACTTACGTCAAGCCCTTTCAGCAATGCAACCCTACGCTTGAAACTCTCCTCGAAGTCAATCTCTCCGCGCATCGCGCTCTCAGTGATTGCCCTCACCTCTTCACCTACTCCGGCACGATCGGCAAGCTCATCAATCACTTCCGTACGGATCAAAGTGGAATCCATATCGAAACATATCAGCCTGCGAGAACGACGGTAAATGGTATCCTCCTGAAGTGAGATATCGAAATTCAATTGTTTGGAAAGCTGCATGAATGCCTCCTGCATTTCAAGGAGATCCCTGGGAGTGCCCCTGACAGAGAATTCAATACAAGCTTTGGCAGCCGGCATCTCCTCCTCATTAAGTGGCATACGCCCGGTGAGACGGGAAATAGCATCGATATTCAGGCCCTGAGCAGTTATTATGCGGGTGGTCTCACATATCTGTCGGGCGGTGATCTGACGTCCTAATATTGTGATAATATAACGGTTCTTCCCTTGGCGGCCAACCCAGCTCGTGTATTCCTCTTCAGGCACTATCGAGAAATCTACCTGAACTTTCAGTTCTCTTGTCTTAAACAAGAGTTCCTTAAGAATCTCACCACTTCGTTGACTGTCAGTCTTAAACAAGATACCTAAAGATAAGGTATGATGTATATCCGCCTGACCGATGTCCAGAATCTGGGCATCGTGACGCGCCAGAATCTCGGTTAGAGCCGTGGTCAATCCGGCTTGATCTGTGCCGGATATGTTTATCAGTATTAGTTCCCTTTCTTTCACTTTTATTTATCCTGTGCGTCAAGTAAAGCTATCTTCTCACGAATCTGAGCGATTTCCTCACGGATTTTTTCAATCTTCCGTTCAAATTCCTTCACCATGCTGTTGCCTGCCGATGATTTCACGGAGAAGAAGCCAAGGTTATTCTGAATTGTCTTGATCTCATTCTCACGTCCTTCTATGGCCCGGAGCAGACGATCTCGTTCACGGCCGATACTATTCTTGTCGCCCTCCATTTTCTTGACCTCTCCTTCGAAACGGCGCATACGTGTGCGTGTCTCACGAGAATCAAAAGCACTGAAGAGACGCTTGAGCTCAGCACGGTAGGCAGTGTTGACACTCTCCTTATGTTTGAATGGCACATGTCCTATTTTCTGCCATTCATCCTGAAGCTGACGGATATCACCGATCACATCACGACGGTCGCTCTCCTCCGATATTTCCTTGAGCTTTTCAATGATAGCTTGCTTGGCTTTCAGATTTTCGTTTTCTGTAGAACGCTGGGCTCCGAGGAATTTTCTTCTTACGCTCTGGAAAGCATCAATAGCATCGCAGAAACGTTTCCAAACCTCGTCTCCTTGTTTACGTCTTACCACACCTATCGTGCGCCACTCCTGCTGAAGAGCCTGGAGTTCTTCAAATGCCTTACGTTCCTCAGCACGTGGGAGTAAAGCTTCCGCTTTTTCGCAAAGAGCCTCTTTCTTGGCAAGATTCTCCTTGAACTCATCTTTTGTTTTCTTGAAATACTCGGCTTTGGCTGTGAAGAAAGCATCGCAAGCCTTTCTGAATCGGGAGAAGAGCTGGCTGTTGGTCTTACGTGGTGCGAAACCGATCTCCTTATAAGCCTTCTGCAACTCGATTATCTCTTTAGTCTTTGCATCCCAATCGGCAAAAGTTTTCAGAGGCTCATAGTCGATACCTTCAACTTTTTCACACAATACAATCTTTGCAGTCTCATTCTCCGCTTCCTCCGCCTTGCGGTTCTGGAAGAAATCCTGATGACGCTTGTTGATTATGGTTGATGCCTCTTTGAAGTCGTTCCATATCTCATCGCGCAGTTCCTTTGCTACAGGACCGATTTCTCTCCACTGTTCATGAAGATCCTGAAGACGTTTGAAGGCCTCTACCACATCCGTGACATCATTAAGCTGGCGGGCTTTCTCAACAAGGGCTTGTTTTAATTCAAGATTTTTCTTGAAGTCAAGGTCCCTGAGTTCTTTATTCATCTTCAGCCGGTCATAGAACTGTTCTACGGTGACATTATATGACTTCCAGAGATCATTGTCGGCGGTAGCGGGCACTTCCCCCACTGCTTTAAAAGCAGCCTGGAGTTCCTGGAACTTTGGAAAGTGGAGATTGATAGTATCTATATCCTCCACTATAGCCTTCAGCTCGTCGATGATACGTGTCTTCTCTTCAAGATTTTTGCGACGTTCCTCCTCTTTCTCTTCGAGATAAGCCGCACGTTTCTCTTTGAATTCACCCAAGAGATCCTTCAACTCAGGTTCGTAAGGATCCGGAACGGCAGAGAATGTCTCCGGAGTGTTGCCGGCCTCTATATGGGCTTCGAGAAGAGCAGTTGCCTCTCGGTTTACAAGAGAATAATATGCTTGCTTGATGGCGGCGACCTCCTTATGAGCCTCAAGGTTGCCCGATGAGAGAATCTCTTTGAGAGTCTCCAACATCTCCTCCTTACTCATCGTATGGTAGTTCCTGGCAGCGGCGTCTCCTTGGTCGGTGTTTACCTCTGTTTCTTCTACTGACATTGCCTCACCGGCTGCATCATCGGTTGTCTCGGTTGCGGCGGCTACCACAACTTCGTCGCGGTTAAGATCGTCGGTTACCGGCGATACTTGATCAAGCTCGTTCATTTGATAGATTTTTAGTATTAATCATTATCGGGAGAGGCCCATCAAAAGGGCTTCCCGGTTATTATTTATCATTTATCTAAGAATAGATAAATTATCACATATTTTTTTACTGAAAGAGAAAAGTTTATTTCTCTATTACCTTAGCAGATATGATACGGATATCCTCCTTGGGACGGTCGGATGAATCTGTCTCGGCTTTCTGGATTTTTTCAACCACATCCATTCCTTTGATCACCTCACCGAAAACCGTATAACCTCCGTCGAGATGAGGGGTACCCCCCTTTTCTACATAGTCTGCTTTTATCTGATCAGGGATAGGAGTAGATTTCACCTCAGCCTCAGTCTCCTTGATCAACTGTTGGCGCAGAGCCTCAAGGCCATCATGGTCGCCGGCAGCTTGCATTTTCTGAATCGAATCACGATATTGCAAGGCCAGATTCTGGAAATAAGACTGCATTTCCTGATCCAGCTTTTTATTTTCCATCGATTCCAGCTGACGTTCTGAATATTTATTACCGGTGACAATATAAAACTGCGAACCGGAAGATCTTTTCTCAGGATTTACATTATCGCCTGTGCGTGCGGCAGCCAAAGCCCCATACTTGTGATAATGTTTCGGATAGTCGATTTCTGCCTCGATTGTATAACCGGGATCACCGGAACCGAGGGGTTGCCCGGCGACGGCCTCCTTTGAAGAAGGGTCACCGGTCTGAACCATGAAATTATCTATCACACGGTGAAAAAGCACTCCATCATAAAAACCCTCTCCTACCAGTTTGAGAAAATTCTCCCGATGCAATGGGGTGTCATTATACAGATCTACATAGATATCGCCAAGAGTGGTCTTGAGTTCAACCACAGCGTCTCCGGCATTTATTGGTTTTATTTCTTCCATAGGAGTTGACGTGTCGGAGCCTGTGGCTCCCATCTGTGAATATAAAGCAGCCCCTCCGATAAGCAAGGCACAGGCCGCCGTGAAAAGTTTCTTCATTTTAAATATTGTGAGATAAAGACGATGCGCCGCAGCCCGGATAGATTCGTTTATAAATCCTACGGAAATTATCATCACCGGCCCGTAGCTCTTCCGCATGTTCCATATAATCACTTCCCCAGATAGCCTCAAGGAGAGAGNCGATANAGCGTCNCNCCNTGNCCTTNCCAATCGCTCCCNCNATGANAGGCGAAAGCCATGGAGAAAACNTGTCACGGTCAACNGCGGCCAGGAAACGTGCGCTGCTCGCAAGGAACTGCCCCGTATGATCTACTCTTATGAGGTTATCCACCAGTTCCGGCATAAGCTCATCGCAGGTCTCGAAATTGTTGGCGATATACTCGTAAGTCATCATACCGTCAGGATCGTTTTCAAGATGTTTCAGTATCTGATTCATTGTTTTGAAGTTTTCGTGTCGCAAANGTAGAATTTTTTTTCCACAANNANGTAAATTAACTTGCTGAATTTTTNTTTATCAGTGCGATTTATTAATTTTGCATAANATTTTGACGCGCTTTTATGCCTGTTAAGGCATATTATTGCGTTCCTGTCTCCCATAAATACACGCGATCTTCAGATGAAAAAGGATCTTAAAGAATCGTCACAAAGCACCACAGACCCTATTATCGTAATAGGACGCCAGTTTGGTAGCGGCGGACGAAGAATCGGCCGACTGATAGCCGAAAAAATGGATGTCCCTTACTATGACAAGGAACTTCTTTCTCATGCCGCCCGGCGACTCGGCTTCTCTCCCGACATATTTGCAGCTGCCGATGAAAGACGTCCTTCCGCTTTTCACACCTTATTACAGGGCATGTATGGTATTGCCGATAATTTTCATGCCACTTCCATAAGTGGAGAAAAATTATATGAGCAGCAGAGCAAGGTGATCAGGGAGATTTGCGCAAAAGGACCATGTGTCATAGTGGGACGTACGGCTGATTATGTCTTGCGTGACCATCCGGGGCTCGTAAGCGTCTTTCTCCATGCGCCCGAGAAATGGAGGGCCGGGAAAATAGTGTCGCGGGGTGACTGTAAATCTTTAGATGATGCAGTGGCCTTAGCTACTAAATATGACCGTAACCGTCACGATTATTATAATTATTTCACCGGACGTCGTTGGGGTCACGCCGACAACTACCATATATCTATGGACGCATCTCTTCTGTCGGAAGAGGATGCCGCCGCTATCATCATTAGCTTCGCACGCAACAAGCGTAATGCCCAGCAGTAACGACGCTACAAGCATAAATAACGATAGCAGATGCGTGGTCTGTCGCCGGGCACTTAAGGTGTCCGGAGGAAAGTCCGGGCAACGTAGAGCACCATGTTTCCTAACGGGAAGCCGGCGGTGACGCCGGGGATAAGTGACAGAAAACAACCGCCGTAGACAGTCAACTGCTACGGTAAGGGTGAAAAGGTGGGGTAAGAGCCCACCGGCTCCGATGGCGACACCGGAGGCCGCACATCCCATGAGTTGCAAGGCCAAATATACCGGCAGTCAAGGGCTGCTCGTCCATTGCCGGGGGGTAGGCTGCTAAAGCCCGCAGGCAACTGTGTGGTTTAGATAAATGACAGACCCCGTCAACATGACGGGACATAACCCGGCTTATAACCCATCTGCTCTTTCAGAGGTCTTATCCCGTCGCGACTGACAGGGAAAGACCTCTTTTTTTGAACAATATTTATCCATTCCTCATTTTTATAATTATAATACCTCATAATATATGCAGACAACCGATAACAAAACCGATAACAATAAGAAGCCACAAAAAGAAAAGAAACCCTCTTTCTTCACAAGACTCTTTGATAAAGCAAGCAATTTCGCCAACTATTTTTGGACAGGTATCTGGAAAGAGAGTAAGGACACGAGTAAAGTCAGACTTTTGAAAGTAGCCNACCTGTCNATACGCTCTTTTCTTGACCGCNACCTTCAGTCGCGTTCCATGTCACTCNCCNACTCNACCNTCCTGGCGNTTGTGCCCGCCTNCGCTTTACTTCTCGCCATAGGACGAGGTTTCGGGTTGCAGGATCTTTTGGAGCAACAACTCTATTCAAACTTCCCTGCCCAGAAACAGATGATTTCATTTGCACTGAAATTTGTGGATTCCTACCTTAAAGAAGCCTCCTCAGGAATGTTTGTAGGCATCGGCATCATCTTCCTTCTCTGGACCCTTATCTCACTGTTGTCTTACATTGAGACAGCCTTCAATACTATCTGGGATGTCAAGCATGACCGCTCGATGTATCAGAAAGTTACAGATTACATAGCCATCTGCCTAATGGTGCCGGTGTTGATGATATGTTCCTCCGGTGTTTCGATTTTCATGTCAGCCACCGTGCAAGACAATATGCATTTCGCATTCCTTACACCCTTTGTAAATATCGCGCTGGAAACCTCCCCGGTAGTGTTGGCTTGGCTTGCCTTCTCCCTCTCATTCTGCTTGATACCTAATACGAAGGTTAACTTCAAGTATGCTGCAATCGCCGGTGCAATATGCGCAATAGTATTTCAAATTCTGCAGATGCTTTTTGTCAACGGACAGATCTACGTATCGAAATATAATGCAATCTATGGTTCTTTTGCCTTCCTGCCATTACTTCTGATCTGGTTACAGCTTTCTTGGTTGATCCTCCTTTTCGGATGTGTGCTCACCTATTCCCTTCAGAATGTCTATGCTTTCAATTTCATAGGCGACCTGACAAAAATGTCTGAGAACTATGAGAGAAAAGTCACCATTATTCTGACAACAGCTATTGTATGGCGCTTCAGAAACAACAAGACACCGCTAACACGCAGGCAACTCAGTTTCCTCTACGACATACCAATCAGGGTGGTCAGCAGAATCTGCGATAAGCTTTACAAAGCCAAACTCGTAAATTTCATTGTTCTTCCCGAAGATAAGATCGGTGTGGGTCCGGCCACCGAGACCGGCAATCTGAGCGTAGGAGAGCTTTTACAACGTCTCGATTCAGTAGGTGATTCCAATTTCATTCCACGCTTCTCAATGGTCTACCGAAGCGTGCTTGACACCATTGACAAATGGCTTGAAGAGACCTACGATTGTCTTCGCAGCCAACTTATTTGCGACATACAGTTACCGGAAGATAAGGAGAAGGAGCAACAACTTGAAACAGCCGACAAAGGCTTCATCCTCCCTGCTGACGATGAAGTACCGGCCACCGACAATAAGCAGTAATTGGCAGGTTATGTAACATTTGTCATAGCATATACAACATTTTTAATATCCTAAAAAAGTGTTAAATAACATATTTTAAAAAATATCATTTTTTTATTTCAAAATGCTTGCAGATTAACTATCTATACCGTATCTTTGTAGGAGAAATATATCTTGATGTGACCTTGCGAGGTCTTCCACATAACCTTGAAATATAATTTTTCTAAATAAACCCGGATATTATCTTATGAGTTATCTGAAATTTGACAAGAACCTGATGATAAATCTGGAGCAGAGCCTTCCTAAAGAGATGCTCCGCACCAACAAATCAGGGGCATATCACTGCACCACCATCGTGGGGTGCAACACACGTAAGCAGCATGGCCTACTTGTGATTCCAATTCCGGAGATGGACGACAAGGCACATGTGCTGCTGTCGTCGCTTGACGAAACCGTAATCCAGCACGGTGCTCCCTTCAATTTGGGTCTTCATCAGTATGGCGAGGGTATCTTCAGTCCCAACGGACATAAATATATCCGTCAGTTCGACTGTGAGTCTGTCCCCACTGTTACCTATCGTGTAGGTGGTGTGATCCTCACCAAGGAGAAAGTTTTCATATCCCACGAGAACCGTATTCTTATTAAGTATACACTTGTAGACGCTCATTCCGACACCACTTTACAGTTCCGTCCATTCCTTGCATTCCGCAATGCCAACGACCTCTGTATGGAAAACGGTGCCATCAACACAGCTACAGAGCCTGTTGAGAATGGCATTTCCACATGCCTCTATGACGGCTATCCCAATCTCTACATGCAGTTCTCCAAAAAACCTGANTGGGNAAACGACGGACACTGGTATAAAGGAGTGGAATATTACAAAGATAAAGACNGCGGAATCCCTTACAAAGAAGACCTCTGGGTNNCCGGTTATTTCCAGCTTCCCATCAAAAAAGGGNAAAGTATAATTTTCTCTGCATCCACAACCGAGGCTGACCCGGCTAATTTTCTACAGACTTACGAGCAGGAACTTCAGAGCCGTACTTGCCGCACCTCATTCTACAACTGCCTTAAGAATTCAGCCAAGCAGTTCTATCTGAAGAATAAGTCGGGTATGTATATCATGGCCGGTTATCCCTGGTATAATGTACGCGCACGCGACGAACTCATGGCTCTTCCGGGATGTACGTTGGCTATCGACCACAAGGAGGACTATGAGCTTATCATGGAAACTTTCCTCCGGGCCCTCCGTCGCTATCTTACCGAAGGCATAAAAGACAAGACAATCGGAGAAATCGATCTTCCGGATATCCCCTTGTGGACTGTATGGGCAATCCAGCAGTATCGTAGAAATACCACTACTCGTGAATGTCGTGAAAAATATGGTGAAACTGTACGTTGGATTATCGATGAAATCCGCTACGGTAAGGTGAATAACCTGTATTTCAATCCTAACGGCCTGTTGTCAAGCAACGGTTCCGAATCACCTGTCACCTGGATGTCGGCTTCAATCAACGGCAAACCTATTATTCCGCGCACCGGTTATATCCTTGAGTTCAATGCTTTGTGGTATAACGCGCTAAAATTCGTCACATCTCTCTACGACGGTGATCCCACCATGGAGGATTATCTTGATGACATCAGTGGTCTTGCTGATNAGGTTAAACAGTCATTNCTTGAANCCTTCCTCAACGACTACGGTTATCTCTATGATTATGTCAATGGCACCTACACTGATCTGGAAGTGCGTNCGAATATGGCGATAGCTATCGGTCTGGATTATTCTCCGCTCGACCGCAGACAGCGTAGAAAAGTGCTTGACCTGGTGACACGTGAATTGCTTACTCCTAAAGGTCTCCGTTCACTCAGTCCGAAGAGCTATGCCTACCGTCCCACTTATGTCGGCGATCCCATCCAGCGTGAATATACAGTACACCAGGGTCCGGCACGTCCTTGGCTCTTCGGTTTCTATGCCGATGCCTATTTTAAAGTGTTCGGATTAAGCGGACTCGGTTTCATCGAGCGTATGCTTATCGGTTATGAAGATGAAATGACTGAAGGCTGCATCGGTTCTCTCTCTGAAATGTATGACGGCAATCCTCCCTTTACCGGACGTGGAGCCGTATCTACCGCCAAGAACGTAGGAGAAATTCTCCGGACGCTCAAAAATGTGAAAGAATATAACAAACTACAAACCTTAGAGAACGAAGAAACGAAATGAAGGCTTTAATGTTCGGTTGGGAATTCCCTCCCCACATCCTGGGCGGCCTCGGAACTGCAAGCTATGGTCTGACCAAAGGCATGCATGCCAACGGCGATATGGATATCACTTTTGTGATCCCCAAGCCTTGGGGCGATGAGGAGAAGGATTTCGCCACAATAATCGGTGCCAGCAACACCCCCATCGCCTGGCGCGATGTCTCATGGGATTACGTTGAGAGCCGTATAGGCAAAGTTATGAATCCGCAGATGTATTTTGACCTGCGCGACCACATCTATGCCGATTTCAACTACATGCGTCTTAACGACCTCGGTTGTATCGAATTTTCCGGTCGATATCCTGACAACCTGGTTGAAGAAATCAACAACTACTCAATAGTAGCCGGAGTGATAGCACGCACAGTGCCATGCGACATTATCCATGCCCATGACTGGCTTACTTATCCCGCAGGCATACATGCAAAGAATGTCACCGGCAAACCACTCGTTATCCACGTTCATGCTTCTGAGTTCGACAGGTCTCGCGGTAAGCCGAATCCCACCGTATTCGCTATAGAAAAAGATGGTATGAATAATGCCGACCATATTATCACTGTATCCAATCTTACCCGCGATACTGTCATTCATAAATATGGAATAGATCCTGCAAAGGTGACAACAGTGCATAATGCCGTTATTCCTTTGAGCGACGAACTTTTGAATCTCAAACGTAAAGACGGTAAAGACAAAGTCATCACTTTCCTTGGCCGAATCACAATGCAGAAAGGTCCTGAATATTTCGTCGAAGCAGCCGCGAAAGTGCTTAAGAAAAATAAAAACGTACGTTTCGTGATGGCCGGTGGCGGCGATATGGAGGAAAAAATGATACGTCTGGCCGCTAAACGAGGCATAGCCGACAGATTCCATTTCACAGGATTCCTACGCGGTAAGGAGGTGTATCAGATGTTCCGTGATTCCGATGTCTATGTGATGCCCTCAGTGTCCGAGCCATTCGGTATCTCACCTCTTGAAGCAATGGAGATGGGCGTCCCCTCTATTATATCCAAACAGAGCGGTTGCGCCGAGATTCTGGAAAACGTCATAAAGACTGACTATTGGGATGTGGACGCTATGGCCGACGCCATGCACTCCATTATCACCAACAAGGCTCTTTTCACCACTCTGCGCGACCGTGGCATCGAAGAGATTCACGGTATCACCTGGGAGAAAGCCGGAAAGAAAGTGATCGACATCTACAAGAATGTCATCAACTCACGTAATTAACCCTGACAGGAAATTTTTCCGTATTTTTGAATTTTTAATTATCAGCATATAAATAGTCATGAAATCAGTTTGTTTCTATTTCAACATACATCAGCCGTTCCGTCTGAAACGCTACAGATTCTTCGANATCGGCAACGACCACTACTATTTNGANGATTTCGCCAACGATGAAATCGTCAGCCGCCTCGCCCATAACAGCTACATACCCATGGGAGAAACTCTTCTGCATATGATCAACGAGAGCAACCATGAGTTCAAATGTGCTATTGCTATTTCCGGCACTGCTATCGAGCAGCTTCAGCAATATGTGCCGGAATATATCGAGCTTCTCAAAAAGCTCTCAGACACCGGTTGTGTGGAGTTCCTGAGTGGTACTTACAGCCATTCTCTCTCTTCCCTCGAGGATACAGAGGAATTCATCCGCGAAGNGAAANAACANGACGACCTCNTCAAACATCTNTNTGGTNAGNCTNCGAAAGTGTTCGCAAATANCGAACTNATCTATGANGATGACATAGCAGCCGTAGTAGCTTCAATGGGATTCAAGACTGTGTTGACAGAAGGTGCAAAGCACATACTCGGCTGGAAGAGCCCTGACTACATTTATTCAGCAGCCTCTGCTCCGAATGTGAAACTTCTTCTCACCAACGACAAACTGGCAGAAGACATCTCTCGCCGTTTCAATGATACAAGCTGGGATGAATATCCTCTCACAGCCGACAAGTATGTTGACTGGCTGGCTTCTCTTCCGGAACAGGAGCAGGTGGTTAACCTCTACTTAAGCATGGACACATTCGGCACATTCCTTCCCGCCAATACAGGTATCTTCGATTTCATGAAGGCTCTTCCAAGATTCGGAAAAGAAAAGGGTGTACAGTTTACTACTCCCAGCGATGTAGTGGCTAAACTCAAACCGGTGGATATGCTTTCCGTGCCTTTCCCGATTTCTGATGTAGATGAAGCACGTGATGTGTCTGCATGGAAAGGTAATGAACTTCAGAATGAAGCTCTCGGCAAACTTTATGCCGTAGCAGAACGTGTCAATCTCTGTCAAGACCGTCGTCTCAAGAAAGATTGGGATTATCTCCAGAGTAGTGACCACTTCTTTTACATGAGCACAAAGAATATGGCTGACGGTGCAAGCCACGCCGCCTTTAGTCCATACGACTCTCCCTTCTCGGCGTTTACCAACTACATGAATGTTCTTGCAGACTTCCTTGTAAGAGTTCAAGAACAGTTCCCCGAGAGCATCGACAATGAGGAGCTCAACTCTCTACTTCTCACAATCAGCAATCAGGCTTCGGAAATCAACGAACTCAACAAAGAGGTGAAGAATCTGCGTAACAATATCCTTAATGCAGATGATTCAACTAACGCACCTAAAGAAGAGCTTTTGGAAATAGCTGAGAAAGCAGATGTAGAAGCACCTAAGGAGGCAGCACAAACTGATGCTGAAGAGCCCAAAAAGAAAAAACGTAAAACCGCCGCAAAAGCTGAACCTGCAGAAAAAAAATCTGCACGTAAGTCAACTAAGAAATAATTGATGCAATATTCAATTGAGATTTGATATTATAGATAAGGACCGCATCGGTGATCACCGATGCGGTCCTTATCTATAATATCATTACTTATTTAAAATCAACCGAATTTCGATATCTTTCGCAGCATAGGTTCATTCAGTATCTTGATGCGACGACCATCTACAAGAATCAATTTCTCCGACATGAAAGTTGTGAGTGTACGTATGGCATTAGAGGTAGTCATGTTGGAAAGGTTGGCAAGATCCTCTCGACTCATGTAGATTTTGAGAGTGGCATCATCATCTTCAAGACCATAATTATCGGCTAACAGAAGTAAGGCCTCAGCAAGTCGACCACGTATATGCTTTTGCGTTAGATTTACAATCTTGGTGTCGGAGCCGCCTAAATTTCGAGAAAGCTCATGTATGAAGAACATAGCAAGATCATTATTACGTCGTAAAAGATCCTCCACAAGCTTCATTGATATGCAACCTAACACGGAAGCTTCAAAAGCCGCACAGGAAGATACGTAATTCTCTCTTGCGAAATAGGCTCTGTATCCGAAATATTGCACNGNACNGTACAAGCGTAGAATCTGGACTCTGTCGCCTATTCCACTCTTATACATCTTTACTTTTCCCTTAAGAAGAATCCATAAATTCTCCGGCTCTTCATGCTCCGCATAGATAATCTGACCTTTCTTATAATGAAGAATGGTAAAATTGTCGGTCACAATCCGCTTGTCTTCAGGTGAAAGAGCGTTCCAAAGATCTGAGAGGTCTTCGCTAATTATATGTTCAAGAGTACTTTTCTTAATCATGCCTGTCCGAAAAGTGGTTATGGTAGGTTAATGTTAGGCTTCACTTTTTCTCCTTCATTATGAAGAGATTGGTTTGTTTCATCAAGTAAAGATAAAAAGGATAAAAGTGAAAATATTATATTTTATGTTTCAAAACACAAATTTAAAACATTTTTCTGTAACATAAAAATAAAATTTGTTTTTTGAATTTATTTTTAGACTAAGGTTGGTCACATGCTTGTGAAAATGATATTATACCTTTTTTACAGGCTGTTGATGCGTTTTATTTTTCCATTGGATGTCCTTTCAAGCTTTTCAACCCATTCAATCTCTTTCGGCACTTCGTATGGCTGTAAGATCCCTTTCAGAATGTTTCTTAATTCGGTTTCATCCCCCTTGGGTCCCTCAATCTTCAACACAAGTCTCTCTCCCCATTTTTCATCAGAACGCCCACATACCACACACTCCCTCTCAACAATGGGAGAAATAATCTTCTCAAGCTTCTCGGGACTGACTTTCTTTCCACCTGTAATTATCATATTGTCATATCTTCCGAGAATCTTGAAGCATCCTTTGTTGTCAATATATGCCAAATCGTTGGTAACAAAAGTCTCACCTGTAGAAAATCTTATCACAAGACATTCACGGTCGTCAAGGGCTACAGTAATACCATCAAGCGTAGTAAACCAACTTTCACCCTCCTTTATCTTACACAAAGCGATATGTGAGGCTGTCTCTGTCATGCCGTAGGTCTCGTATGCATTGACACCGCTTCTGATAATCTTATCTCTTAAGGAAGGGTGTATCGCCGATCCCCCTATTATTACTGCCCCTATATCAGGCATACTTTCATAATGCTCAACTATATAAAGCATCTGTGAAGGCACTACCGCAAGCAAATCTATATGGTCTTCCCTCTTTAAGCCACCGAGAGGAGCGTTGGAGGGTATCTCCCATGTAAAAGCACAACCGGCCAGTTCACTTCTCACAGCCATCATCTTTCCTCCGATAAAATCAGCTGCGACACAAGAATGGAGCCTACTGGATGGCGTGATGTTAAAGAAAGAATTTGTACGCAACCCACTGTCACGCACAAATTCTTTCCGTAATTCTATAAGTTTCGGTTGTCCCGTAGAGCCGGAAGTCCGTGCTGTAATAACAGGTGCACAACCTCTCCATTCATCTAAAAATTCATCGAATGTCATTATAAATGCCACTTCAAGTCAGCAAACTGTGAATAATCAAATTTCTTCTCAGGGTCATACCAAAGTCTGTCTCCTTCAAGACGCACGGGAGTTTGAAAATTATCTGTAAAAACGCCTCCGGTGCCGAGGCCTTGTGGACCTGAAGCGCCGATTGCTGCAGTCCATTGTGCTATGGCATTCAGTCCCACATTACTCTCCAGAGCTGACGTTATCCACCAACCAATATTTCTTTCACCGGCAAGTCGAATCCACTCTTCACCTCCTGAGAAGCCACCACATAAAGCCGGTTTAAGAATTATATACTGTGGTTTGATGGTATCAAGCATATTTCGTTTCTCATCTTCCGTAGCTTTACCTATGAGTTCCTCATCCAATGCAATCGGCAAGGGGGAAACCTGACAAAGAAATGCCATAAGATCCGGTTGGCCCGGCGGTATGGGTTGTTCTATGGAATGTACGCCTAAGTCAGCAAGTTGTTTCAATCGTGGCAGAGCGTTATCCATAGAGAGACCTCCGTTAGCATCCACTCTGATCATCAATTGTTCTGCAGTGAAACGTGAGCGGATATAAGTGATCATTTCTAACTCCTTATTCCAATCGATAGCCCCGATTTTAAGTTTTACGCATTTGAAACCTGCGGAAATTTTCTGTTCGAGACGTTCTATCATTCTATCATAATCGCCCATCCAGACGAGCCCGTTAATTTCTATTGATTCCTCTCCGGCTGTAAACTTACCCGGCCAATAAACACCTCTGCAGCCATTGGAGTAATCAAGTAGAGCCTGTTCGAGACCAAATTGAATTGATGAGTGTCGTGACAGATCGGTGGCTTTACCTATTGCCACATTAGCAAGAACCTCGGTGAGTTTCCAGACATAATTACCATCCGCTTCCGGGGATAGTCCGGGAAACACGGCAGCTTCTCCTATGCCAAAATGTGTGGGATCTTTCTCATCAAAAACCTTCACAAGAAATGTAGGCTTCTCTGTCATAACTCCGCGCGAAGTGCCACCCGGCTCTTTGAAGTGAAGAAGATATGGTGCAAACGCAAACCTCATAGTATCCGAACTTTATCAAGGAAATTTTGGAAATTGTTCAAAATCAGGATCTCTCTTCTCAAGAAATGCGTTCTTTCCCTCCTGTGCCTCGTCCATGAGATAATACATCAGAGTGGCATCTCCTGCAAACTCCATAAGACCGGCCTGACCGTCAAGCTCAGCATTCAGACCTCGCTTTATCATACGGATAGCCAAAGGTGAACGTTTCATAATTGTCCTACACCAATCCACAACCTCATCTTCAAGTTTGTCAAACGGCACAACTTTATTGATCATACCCATTTCCAAAGCTTCCTCAGCCGTGTACTGACGGCAGAGAAACCAAATTTCACGGGCTTTCTTCTGACCTACACATCGTGCCAGGTAGCTTGAACCGAACCCTGCATCAAAACTTCCTACTTTCGGTCCGGTCTGTCCGAAACGGGCATTGTCTGACGCTATCGACAAATCACACACCACATTCAACACGTTTCCACCTCCAATAGAGTAGCCATTAACCATAGCTATAACCGGTTTTGGTAATGATCTTATGGCATGATGCAACTCGAGCACATTCAGACGAGGGACACCATCAGAATCGACATATCCACCTCTTCCTTTCGCATTTTGATCACCACCACTGCAGAAAGCCTTATCACCTGCTCCGGTAAGGACCACCACCCTGATATCTTGTCGTTCGCGGCATATCGCCATAGCATCAAGCATCTCTCNGNTGGTAAGTGGTCGGAAGGCATTATATACCTCNGGNCNATTAATCGTTATTTTGGCTATCCCTTCGAATTNCTCAAAAATAATATCNGTNTACTCTTTTATTTTTATCNAATTATACATTTTTATATGTTTTTTTANNAGATCGAAAAAACTAAATGNGTTTTAAANGATTATAAATAAGNAAGNACCTNCAGGCCTTAACACTCATATACTCCTTAAGCAATTCTGCACTCAACTTACCATCGGTAACTATTTTCAGTATCTGAGGTTTCTCAGCTTGTGTGGATGTAAAAATACGATATAAAGCATCTTGCAATTGTTGTTCGGTCAAGACTTCTGTGTATTCAAATCCGTAAGCCGGTGCTATTTGTGCCAAAGGAAGTTTCGGCGAGGCACAGAAATATCTATCTAACTCCTCAAGGTCGGAAGTAGTAGGTATGAAACGGAAAATTCCGCCCCCACCATTGTCAACCACTATGATAACGAGATTAGACGGAATATCAGGCAATGAAAGGGAATTGAGATCATAAGCCATCGACATATCACCGGTGATAATGACTGTACGTCCTCTATATACCTTAGCGCCTCCTATAGCCGTGGAAATACTCCCGTCGATGCCTGACACGCCTCGGTTGCAATAGTTGGCATGGGGCATTCGTTCGCCGAGAAGCTGGGCATACCTTACGGCTGTGCCATTTGAAAAGAAAAGATTCACATCCTGAGGCAATGCTTCCAACACCATATCAAATACCTTCAAATCGCTCCAAGGAACATTTTTAACAAAAGTTGCTTTCGCGATTACCGCGCTTTTCCTTAGCTTGCTCCAACTTCCTGAAAAGTCACAGTTAGTGGTCAGTATAAGCTGACGCCTAATGGCCACTGCGAGTTGATGAAGAAGACGGGCCGGATCTACTTCTATTCGTTTCGTCAACGACATGAAACAATCGGAAGTAGTATGATGCCAACCTAATGCCCAATGTTCGCAATGACCCTCATTCCTGCGTAGATACTCTTTAAGTTTGCGTGATACCAGCGATCCTCCGATGCTTATGACCAAATCAGGAGCCATGGTATCCAGATATTCGTCGGAGTATGCTGTCAACACCGAGTCTATCGCTGTGGCAAAGTCACCAAGGTGCAGATTTGACAGTGTCTCAGTCATGGCTACCACATTCGGAAGAGCACATATTTCACCAACCGATCTATGTAACCGATACTCCGGGGGAAGGAAACCGGCAACAAACAACACTTTTGAGGCCGCCATCTTAATAGCTAATTCTTTCACTATTTCCTTATTTCCGATAGCATCTCCTCCGATAAAATCTATTACACGGGGTCGTTTACTATTGAACTCGCGTTTTTCCCAAGTGGATTATCAAGCTGGATATTTATATGCACGGGCCCTTTTCTGCGGGAAGTAGCCTCTATCATGGCATCATTGATAATCCGGTTGGCATACCATTGCATCTCCTTATCATCATTTCCAAAGGCCGGCAACTGATAGCTGCGCTTTACATAATTAGACAATGCTTCATATTGCCTTAATGTCTGGGAGTCATCCTGGTCAATCCATTGTTCAGGGCGATCGGCTGAAATCACAACCACAGGCACCGACTGATAAAAAGCTTCGGCTATAGCCGGTCCGTAATTAAGCAAGGCAGTGCCGGATGTGCAGACCAGTGCTACCGGGCGTCGACTGACAACGGCTAAACCAAGGGCCATAAAAGCAGCACTTCTCTCATCAATCACCACATGTTTCCGGAGCGACTCCCTTGAAGAGGCGGCAATAAGAAGAGGTGTATTTCGGGACCCCGGAGAACACACCACATCCTTTACCCCTTTCTCGACCATCACATCAAAAAGGATAGAACAAAAATTCTTATCAGTATCTTGCATTTTCATCATCTGAATAAAGTCGGAGTATATCCCCGTAGAAAAGCATCAGTTGCCATTCTTTTCTTTCCTGCCGGTTGAAGTGACAGTATTTCCAATAATTCGTCTCCCGTTTTGATAAAAAGACGGTCTTTCATTACCACTACCTCACCCGGTTTGTAACCTTCCGCATCCATATCAGGAGCCAATGAGGTAGTATAAATCTTCACGTCTGAGTATTTTCCACGAGATTTGGCTTCCTCCATCTCACACCATGCTGCCGGATAAGGTGAAAGTCCTCTCACAAGGTTATGAATTTTTAAAGCCGGTGCAGTCCAGTCAATCTTACAGGTTTCCTTAAATATTTTGGGTGCAGGAGTAAAATCACCTTCAGGTTGAGGAACGGGACGGACTCTACCCGTGGCAATGTTACGCACGGTATCCGCTACCATATCCGCGCCAAGATTCATCAACTTATCATGCACATCCCCTACATTATCAGTTGGAAGAATCTCTATCTCCCGCTGTTCTATGATGTCACCGGTATCAATTTCATGTTTTAGGAAAAAGGTGGTTACACCGGTGCGGGTATCTCCGTTGATGACAGCCCAGTTAAGAGGAGCCGCCCCCCGATATTTAGGCAACAGTGAAGCATGGAGATTGAAAGTACCTTCCGGTGGCATTGACCATACCACCTCGGGAAGCATCCTGAAAGCGATAACAATAAAAAGGTCAGCCCCTANGGCACGTAGCTCATCGATAAATTCAGGAGCCTTGAGTTTCNCCGGCTGCAAGACNTTCAGACCNTTTNCCAAAGCATACTTCTTGACGTNGCNTTGTATCAGTTTATGACCTCTTCCGGCTTCTTTGTCGGGCATCGTTACTACAGCGGCAATGTCGCATCCTTCTTTCAGTAGCCTGTCAAGGCTTGCAACTGCGAATTCAGGGGTACCGAAAAATACTATTTTAAGTTTATTATTATTGTCATTCATAATCTTACAAGTTAAATTTTATCTATCCCGGTTTTTACTCGTCGCAATAGTGTCTTAATACACGACGATAAGAATTGAAAATTTTGGATTTCGAGACGAATCCTACATATTTTCCATTATCCACCACAGGAAGATTCCATNNATTGGTCTTGTCNAATATTCTCATCNCCTCCTCNATAGGCTGATTTATNTCGATTCTNGCGGGAGGCATCGACATAAATCGGGTGACATGCATCTTCTTATAAAGATCCGGACGGAACATGATATTACGTATATCATCAAGCAACACCACTCCTACCAGCTGTCCCTCATCATCGGTTACCGGGAAAAGGTTACGGTTTGAGGTGGCTATGATATCCACTACTTCTTTAAGATTCATATTAGGTTTCACAGTCTTGAAATCTCTCTCTATCACATTGTCAATCTTAAGGAGAGTAAGCACCGACTTATCTTTTTCGTGAGTCAGCAAGTCGCCCTGTTTCGCAAGACGCATGGTATAGATGCTGTATGGCTCGAATATACGGATTGTCATATATGATAGTGTGGAGACTATCAGGAGAGGTAGAAAGAGATCATAGCCNNCNGTCATTTCCGCTGTGAGGAAGATAGCCATCAGAGGAGCGTGCATCACCCCGCTCATTACACCGGCCATCCCCATTAAAGAGAAATTCTTATTGGAAATTCCTATACCTTCAAATAAATTATTCAGAACGAATGCGAACAGGAAGCCTACTAAGGCACCCACAAAAAGGGAGGGGGCGAATGTTCCACCCACTCCACCCGCGCCATTGGTTGCACTTGTGGCAAACACCTTTGTAAGAATCACAGCTCCGATAAAGACAGCTATGAACCACACGTTATCGCGGTCAACATAAAAGAATGTACCGTCAAGCACCTTGGAGTAATCTCCTTCAAGCAATGTATTGATAGCTCCATAGCCTTCACCATAAAGCGGGGGGAAGAGGAAAATCAAACCAGCAAGAATCACTCCTCCTATAATAATTTTCATCCATTTCTTTTTGATTTTGCCAAACATCGACTCCATCATAAACATGGCGCGTGTAAAATACAATGAGGCAAATCCGCATACGATTCCCAATAATGCCGTATAAGGTATTTTCTTCACGGCAAAGGGTTCGCTCTGAGCAAAGAAAAACTCCGCGTTATATCCCTCCAGAATATATGCCACCGTTGCTCCGGTGATTGATGAAATCAGCAAAGGCATAACTGTCGTGCCCGTAAGGTCAATCATGAGCACTTCAAGTGTAAACAACATGCCCGCTATCGGTGCCCGGAAAATACCGGCGATGCCGGCGGCTGCCCCGCAACCTACGAGCAGCATGAGGATTCTCGGAGATAACCGGAAAGCCTGACCTATATTTGATCCAATGGCTGCTCCCGTAAAGACAATCGGACCCTCGGCACCAACCGAACCACCGAATCCGATGGTGATAGAAGAGGCTATCAACGAAGAATACATGTTGCGTTTTTTCAGCCGTGACTTCCGGCGTGAAATAGCATAAAGCACTCGGGTGACACCATGAGAAATATTATCTTTCGCCACAAATCTCACATACAACGTTACAAGCATTATGCCTACCATGGGATATACCAGATACAGATAATTCGCATTGGTTAGACTCAAGTTGGAAGTTAGCAGATGTGAGATAAAATGAATCAGATATTTAAGCAGTTGGGCCGCAAAGCCGCAGATGACACCCACTACCAAAGCGAGGACTACAACAAAATTTCTCTCTTTGATATGCCTTTCCCTCCAGCCTACAAAGCGAAGCCAGAGTTCTGTAAAGCGATTATGTCGTTCTTTATAAGCCATCTCAAATTATTTTACCTTATTCTTTTTTTGTCTCTGTCATATACCTCGACCTGAAAACACTATCTTTATCGTGTATATGAGTATCTTCAAATCTACAAACAATGACATGTTCGACATATAGAGCAGATCATAACGTGTGCGTTCTATCATCTGCCTTACATTGGTAGCATAACCATATTTCACCATGCCCCACGATGTGATACCGGGTCTTACCTGATACACGAGGGCATAATATGGTGCCTCCTGCATAATTTTTTCTATGTAATATTGTCTCTCCGGACGTGGACCTACCAATGACATCTCCCCTTTCAGCACATTCCAGAACTGTGGAAGTTCATCGAGACGATATTTACGCAAGAAACTACCTACTGTAGTAATACGGGGATCGTCCTTTTCTGCCAATTGAGGGCCGTCTTTCTCAGCATCTACCACCATTGTGCGGAATTTATAGATCTTAAAAGGCTTCTGCTTCAGGCCTATCCTTTCCTGCGAATATATCACCGGTCCTTTTGAATTGATTTTAACCATCAAAGCCAGACATAGGTAGACCGGAGAGAAGACCATCAAAATCAATGAAGACACTAAAATATCAGAGAGACGTTTTATATTTTTTGCAGATTCGCTAATGGCCGGTGAAGTTAAATCCACAAAAGGTTCTCCATAGATATCTTTCAGATGAATAGCTGATGTCACAAAAGAAAATGTGTCAGGAGCAATCTTTATCGGTATGTCAAGATGAAAAAATTTATANAGAAGATGCAGCACTTTCNCTTCNNTATATNGAGCNGAAGGTATGACTAACTGATCCACTTCTTCTATCTGACATACTCTTTCTACATCCGACAAAGGAAAAACGGGGTGATGATCATATATTTCCTCCTCTTCNGGTATAGCGAGGTATNCTACTATTTCCATANANTCTCTCGACNTGCCCTCTCTAAGCCGACGTGCGATGAGNCGGGCATTAGCCGTATTGCCGACAATAAGGGTACGGAAAACCCATTTTCCATGTTTGAAATGGATAGAAGCTATCGAAGTCAGCCATAATCTGCCGACATAAGGAATAATGAACAACAATAGTATCAGCACCGCCAATATTTGATAATTGACCCTACGTTCCCAAGAATGATCATTAATAAGAAGCATAAGATAGAGCAACGATGAATTGATAAGAGCGGAGAAAAAAGTAGTAATCAATTCCTGTAATCTCGATTTACCAAATGGCTGATTATAGTAACCTGAAAGCCAATATATCCCTAACATCAATAAAGGAAGAAATATCTCCTCCAGAATCAATTTGGTGGAAAAAACAAATTCCCATATTCCACCCTCCTCTCCGAGGAGTGAAAAGCGGCATAAATTGAAAAGAAAGAATGCCAACGCACTTGTAGCATAGTCACATGCCACATATTTCCATCTCTGTCGGGCGGCTGACAATCTTTTCTCTCTCATTACAATTTCATCTTATTACCTTTATCAGGTTCATCTTATCACTTTTATCAGTCCGCCCTCCCCTACTTTGATTATATTGCTCGGGGCATGTGGGTTGGTATCATCGCGTCGATATTCAGCCACATAATCACACCCTGCCTTTATCTCATCTGAAATCTGTGAGAAAAATACAGGTGCCTTTTCACCACTTATATTGGCTGAAGTCGAAACTATCGGATGACGTAATCTGCGACAGAGTTCATTAGAAAAACGTTCGGATGTGATGCGCACTCCAAGCGAGCCATCGTCGGCTTTCAAGTTGGGAGCGACACCATCCGGATGATCATAGATAAGAGTAAGTGGATTTACGGCAGCCTCGATTAATTGCCAGGCGACCTCAGGAATATCCTTTACCGTGCGTTCAAGCATAACCTCACCGTCTACAAGCACCAGCATTGATTTACTCTCGGCCCTTCTCTTAAGATCATATATCTTTTTTACTGCTTCAGGATTTGTCGCATCACATCCTATACCCCACACCGTATCTGTAGGGTAGAGAATAATACCACCTCTCTTCAAGACAGTCACAGCGTTTCTGATATCTTCTTCAAATGTCATCTTTATTCTTTAGTCTAAACACAAGGTTATACTGTCAGTTTCAGCGAGCCATAAATGTCCCGAAGCATCTGAAGGCATTCTCCAGTCACCGCGCGGTGAGAGATTCACGCTACCAACCTTCGGACCGTCGGGCATACAGGAACGTTTGAACTGTTGAGCAAAAAAACGACGATAGAAATTTTTAAGCCATTTCAATATAGTTGCTTCTTCATATTGTGACTCAAATGCCTTACGTGCCAACATAAATATCTTCCGGGGTGCAAAAGAGTTTCGAAGCAGATGATACATAAAGAAATCATGCAGCTCGTATGGCCCGACCAGATCCTCTGTCTTTTGACCGATCTTATCCTCTCCTGAAGGCACAAGTTCAGGACTAATGGGTGTGTCTACGATATCCAAAAGTATCTCCTTGGCACGCTCTCCGAACTCTGATGAAAACCATTTCACAAGATGCTTCACCAGAGTTTTCGGCACAGAAGCGTTCACGCCATACATCGACATGTGATCACCGTTATAAGTGCACCATCCCAATGCCAGCTCCGACATATCCCCGGTGCCTATAACTATGCCGTTCACCTTATTGGAATAATCCATAAGAATCTGTGTACGTTCTCTTGCCTGAGAATTCTCGTAAGTCACATCAAAGAGCTGAGGATCCTGACCTATATCATTGAAATGTTGAGCCACTGCTTTCCCTATAGGGATTTCAAGAGATGTGACCCCCAGTTCCTCCATAAGACCGACAGCATTGCTGTGAGTGCGTGAAGTGGTTGCCATACCGGGCATCGTGATACCATGGATTCCTTTACGGTCAAGGCCAAGAAGATCAAACGCCCTCACTGTCACCAATAGAGCCAATGTAGAGTCGAGTCCACCGGATATTCCGATTACTGCATTACGACATCCTATAACATTAAGTCGCTGCATCAGGCCCCTCGATTGAATGTTGATTATTTCCGTACAATGTTCGCTGAGTTTTTTCTCGTCATGCGGCACAAAGGGATGTGGATCTATTTTAACATTTAGTAGCTCAGGATTGAATACAGGGCTTTTCTNTGTATTCAATTTGTCCGTATCCTCAATATGCTNACTGTTCACGTTAAGAGATTTAACTCTCACATACCGATCANTATCGTTTGACCCCTCGAAAAATGTCGAGAATTTCGCCCGGTCATTATTCAATTTTTCTACATCGATATCTTTCACCACCAATGTCGGCTCAGTAAAGAATCGTTTTTCAGTTTCAATAATCCCACCATCCTCGGCAATTATTGCATTCCCGGCGAAAACCAGATCCGTAGATGATTCTCCCCAACCTGCTGAAGCATATACATAGCCACAACGGCAACGGGCCGACTGCTGCGCGATAAGACGTAAAAGATAATCGTGCTTGCCTATCAGCTCATCTGAAGCAGACAGATTGAAAATTAGGTCTGCACCTGCTTTTGTCAATCCGCTGCTGGGCGGAACAGGCACCCACAGATCTTCACAAATCTCTATTCCAAAGATCACACCTTTATGGTCAAAAAGAAGATTTTTCCCAATTACAGTATTGTTATAATAGTCTATATCTGATGCTATGAGGTCGCATCCCGACTCAAACCATCTTTTCTCATAAAACTCCCCATAATTAGGCAGATGGATTTTTGGCACAATACCTACCACTCCCTGAGCATCTATAACAACTGCACAATTGAAACGACGTCCGCGGTACATCACGGGGGCGCCTACAATTACTTTCATATCGTTGGAATCCGCCTCTTTTAAAACTTCCACGAGTCTTCCTATCCCTTTTTCGGCTCGTCTCATAAGCAACGACTGCTCAAACAGGTCTCCGCATGTATAACCCGTAACACACAGTTCAGGAAGTACAAGTATCTCTACGCCTTTTCTTACACTTTCTTTAATAAGTCCTGCTATCTGCTGTATGTTATATTCAACATCTGCAACTTTTACATTTGGCACACCGGCAGCAACTCTTATGAATCCGAAATTTTCCATTGTATGATTATAGATACATAATTGTGTGACTATAAATAGTCGAATCTATTAATACATTATCCATAAAACATCGGCAAAAGAACTGAAGATATAAAACCATTTTCAATTTTCCGCTTTTTCCGAGTTTAATGATAATATTTTACAAATTTACTCAAACTATTCGTAAAAACTAAATGTTTTTCAAATATAATTCCCGGGACAGCACTTAATTCTTAACGATTGTAGACTTCTCAGGAGTTTATAAACTATAGTAAACTCAGTAATTCATTCCAACTGATTTCTTATGAACCCTTACCTCAAATCAACAGTCTTGGCTATTGCTACTATAGCTATTTCTCTTCTCTGTTCCCTCGAAGCAACTGCTCATGCCGGAGAGAAGACTCTCGGGGTTGCGGGAGGTTTTGCTTCATTCAATAAAGCGGGACAAGCTAATGTATATTTTCAATATTCATTCACTCCTCACATTCGTCTTGCTCCGGAAATCGGTTATGTCTTTCGCAATAAAGGGAAATCAGCTTTCGAATGTAGTGTTGACCTCCATTTTCCTTTTAGAGTAGCCCGTGGTGTCAAATTATATCCTTTGACCGGTCTCACCGTTAACAATTGGGATATTAAATATAATGAACGCTTTTCCAGATGCGGAGTTGATTTAGGCGGAGGTATGGATCTTTACCTGACCTCATCTCTGAAATTCTCTGTTCAAGGTAAATATTCGTTTATGAGAAACACAAAAGGTTGCTTCCTGCAGTTAGGACTCGGATATGTCTTTTAATCCAATTTAAAAATTTTGAATGATATAGAATACAACCTTCTTATTCCATTATTTCGAATATATATTTCTAATCACTAAAAATAAAATTATGAAAAAGATAAAGACTCTGTTGCTTTCCTTGGGAATAGTCACCGCAGGATGCTTTACAAGTTGTTCAACTTCCTCATTAAATATGATGGGACTAATGAATGCCGGTCAGAAAGCTCTTCAGGCGGCTACAGTTTCTGATTCTCAGATCCAGTCTTATGTACATCAATACGTTCAAAGTATGGATCAGCAAAATAAAGTGGCCCCGGCTAACAGTCAATATGCGCAAAGACTCGCAAAACTGACTCAAGGTCTGACCTCAGTAGACGGTATACCACTTAATTTCAAAGTTTACCTTACTAATGATGTGAATGCCTTTGCTTGCGCAGACGGAAGTGTCAGAGTCTATTCAGGTTTGATGGATAAGATGACNGATGATGAAGTACTTGGTGTAATAGGACATGAGATCGGACACGTNGCTCATAAAGACACTCGTAAAGCATTCCAACAGGCCCTTCTTCAATCTGCTGTGCTTGACGGCATAGGTTCCACCAGCAATACAGCGGCGGCTCTGACCTCTTCCCAGCTTGCCCAGATAGGACAGCAACTTATGAGTGCAAAATATTCTCAAAAACAAGAGAGCAANGCTGATGANTACGGATATGATTTTCTGGTNGCCAATGGAAAGAATCCCTGGTCAATGGCTTATGCATTCACCAAACTTGAGCAATTGGAAGGTGCTCAACCGGCCAACAGTGGTATGAGTCAAATGTTTTCATCCCATCCTTCCACCCCTAAACGAATCAAACATATTACCGACCGTTGCCACAAGGATGGTATAGCGGAACCTTCCAAGTAATGTTATTTTCCTCTCATAGGTCCAATAAATACTGATATTAATATCTTAAATCAGATAATTATACTATAAAGTCAAGCCGCCCCCAAATATCTCGGAGGCGGCTTGACTTTATAGTATTTCCTTAAACTTCTAATCTAATTTAAAGATTGAAAAATGTCAGGAACCCCAGTGAACTCTGCACGGCATCATAGCAATACTGGTAGATGTAAGGAACAAGACCGAAGAATACGATTCCGGCTACACAAAGCCACAGACCAACTTTCTGACAACGTTCTGTCTCGAATGTTGCAATCTTCGGCTCTTCCGGACTGATCCACATCGCCTTAACAACAAGCAAATAGTAGTAGAGTGAGATGATGGTGTTGATAAGAGCAACCAATACCAACATATACAAAGCCCAAGAATTTGAACTTGTAACAGAGGTAAAGATAAGAATCTTACTGAAGAATCCTGCAAACGGAGGTATACCTGCAAGTGAGAACATTGCAAGAGTCATAGCGAAAGATAACCAGGGATTGGTCTTGTGCAACCCGTTATAGTCATCCATGTTGATTTTACCGCTGTTTTCCTCAATCGTGTTGATAACAGCGAATGCCCCGAGGTTGCTGACAATGTAAACAAAGATGTAGAACATCATTGAAGCAAGGCCAAGCCCATTGACGGCCATCACACCTAACATTATGTATCCTGCCTGCGAAATAGAAGAGAAGGCCATGAATCGCTTCATATTCTTCTGACGGATTGCAAACAAGTTACCTACTGTTATCGTAGCGATTATAACAGCATACATCATCCATTCCCAAGCATCACTGTAAACCGCGCCGAAACATTGTACGAAGATTACAAAGAATGCAAAAGCCGCTGCTCCTTTGGAAATAACCGAAAGATAGCTCGTAATTGCTGTTGGAGCTCCCTGATAAACGTCGGCTGTCCAGAGGTGGAAAGGTACAAGCGACAGCTTGAAACCGATACCTGCAATCACAAAAGCGAGTGCTATGAGAAGCAGACCGCTCATCTCACCCTGACCGATATAAAGAGCTATATCAGAGAAATAGAGCGAACCGCCTGAGAAAGCATATACAAATGAAAGACCGACAAGAAGTAAAGCCGATGAGAACACAGCTGTCATGATATATTTGATAGCTGCTTCGTGGCTTTCATAATGACGTTTGTTAAAGGCTACCAACGCTGCAAGAGGCAGAGATGCCGACTCAAGACCGATGATGAAGAGAAGGAAATGACGGGCTGACACCATCAGGTACATGCCAAAAAGTGTCACTAATATAAGTTCATAGAACTCACCTTTACGTATGGCCACTTCATCGCTGTTAACCCACTTGGAACTTTGTAGGAAAACAATAAACACACCTATATTGAGGATTGCCTTTAGTGCATTGGTGGCATTATCGTTGATATACATGCCACCGAATACCTCTTCACAAGATGCAGGTATAATCCAGATTGCTATCGTGCCAAGGCCAAACAGAATGGTTGTAAACGGAGTTAGGATCCGCTTTCCCTTTTCATTCGAAAATGTATCGAATAAAAAGACCAGCAGAAAGATCCCGAGAACAATCATTTCGGGAATCATTGATCCAAATTGAGAATAGTCCATTGTTAGATTGCTTGATTATTTATTCAAAACATTTCTTTTATATAGCTCCCTGGATAGCGGCGATGATCGGTCGGAAACTGAACTGAATAGTTTCATTAATCCAGTTCGGGAAGCAACCGATGCCGGCTATGCAGACAATTAACGTGACTGTGGCCAAACGCTCAAACCAGGTAGCGTCTGTAAGTTCAAGATGATGCTTATCCTGTACCGGACCAAGAAGCAACTTGCCTACCACACGGAGAATATATACGGCTGTGATCACGATTGAGCAAGTAGCCGCAATCACGAAGATACGATGGAAGGTATCGGCATCCTGGAATGATCCGAAGAAGATTGTCATCTCTGCCACGAAACCTGAGAGACCGGGAAGACCTAAAGAAGCGAAACCGGCTATCATATAACAAACACCGAGATAAGGCATTATTCTCATCAAGCCACCCATCTGACGGATGTCACGTGTATGGGTACGACCATAAATCATACCGATCAAGGCAAAGAAGAGGGCTGTCATCAGACCGTGGGAAAGCATCTGAAGGATCGCACCTGTCATGGCAGTTGTGTTGAGCATCAAGATTGCGAAGAGCACCATGCCGCAGTGTGAAACCGAAGAGTAAGCATTGATATACTTGAGGTCGGTCTGTACACATGCTGAAAAAGCTCCATATACTATACTGATACCTGTAAGGATAATGAATATCCATGCCAATTCATTTGCTGCCTGAGGAAGCAGGAAGATAGCGATGCGGAAGCAACCATAGCCACCAAGTTTCATAAGCACACCTGCATGTAACATTGATACAGCTGTTGGTGCACATGCGTGACCATCGGGACTCCATGTGTGGAACGGGAACATAGCGCCAAGTACACCGAACCCTACGAAGGTGAAACAGAAAAGCATTTTCTGCCAATCAGGGTCGATGGAGGCATTATGAGAGATTTCAAGAATATTCCAGGTGAGCTGGCCTCCGGCAGGAGCGCTGTGCCAGAATATGCCGAGAAGACCGAGCATGAGAAATGCGGAACCACCCATAAGCATCAATGTCAGCTTCATGGCTGAATATTCCTTACGGCCTGTG
>WFLX010078856.1_pt1 | contig 58559 bp, 61 predicted proteins | sample 4967041 | NCBI WGS metagenome assembly WFLX01 (sample SAMN12857096, study PRJNA449069) | gut metagenome | isolation source: stool from male and female vole | host: Microtus ochrogaster | place: USA:Florida | collected 2017
TGGCCGCCGCCAATTCTATGAGTATAGGACGGAATTTATAACACGGGTTGCCCAGGCAATGGATATGTTGCCAGGTGAGAAAGGATTGGATGATGGGAATTGATTTAAGCAGATTCAAAGTGATTCATGGCGAAAGGGTATTAAATGCCGTGGCATTGATGGAAGTACATATGCCGGATAATATGGACTATGACAATAGGGACACGATTGTAAAACCAAAGTTTATTGAGGTGCTTGCAATCAATGAGGATGGGAACATTGTATCTATACGGGATGAAGCATGGACGTTCCAGTTTATCCCGGTTATTGCAGGAGAGCCAGGCGGCAGCAGGGCACGGTAAACGGGTCAGAATATGGGGATGATTTATATTAACATGGGCTTATGGATAGGGACATTCATAAGCCTTTAATCTTTAGAGGGGAAANGACGGTGGCAGCAGTTGAAAGAATATGCAAAGAGTTTCTATCAATCGGATGCCTGGAAGAAAGCCAGGCAGACANCAATCAAACGTGCAAACGGATTGTGCGAAAGGTGCCGTNCATCCGGGCGTTATGTGCCGGGGGCGNTTGTACACCATAAGAAATATANAACNCCTGGCAATATACATGATGCCAGAATAACACTTGCCCTGGACAATCTGGAATATGTATGTGAGGATTGCCACAACAAAGAGCATAAGGCAAAGCAGAATTCCCGTTACCGTTTTGATGAAAAGGGGAATCTGCTTCCACCGATAGGGGAGCCGGAGCGGACCACTCCCCCCGGTGGGCGGATTCTGGGAGGGGCTGAAAGAACCGAGGGAGATACCTCAAAAAAACTCCGCAGGGTCGCACGCATATGAGGGGGGATAAACGTGGAAAAGAAAAACAAGGTTTCCTTAAGTAAGTCGGAAAAAAAGGACACTGAAAAAAAGGCCGAAAATCTGGATGAAAATAAAAGTAAATCCGACACGAAACCAAAGAGAAGAATAAACAAAATCACACCGGCCCGGATAAAGAAAGAGATAGATTTTTTAACGCCAATGTTTGACGGGATTGATGACAAGGACAAGAAAAACCTTGTGAATTCACTGATAGAGGAAGCGGCGTTTCTGAAAGTGGCGTGCTTCCAAGCCAAGGAGGAATTGAAGAAAGAGGGGCTTACAACGGAAACGGTGAACGCCGCCCAGAAGTTTGTAAAGGCCCACCCGTCCGCCACGATTTATGAAAAATATTCACGCCAGTATACGGCAATCATCCACACGCTTATTGAGTATTTGCCGCCAAAGGAAAAGAAGAATATCAGCAGATTGGCAGAATTACNGCTCNATTACTNGATAATAATTTCATTTTTCAGTATTGGGATGCCATACAGAACGGCACCGTGACAGTAGGCGAGTGGATAAGGACCATTTACAAAATCCTTGTGGATGGGCTGAAAAGTGGCAAGTGGGATTTTGACGGNAAAAAGNCCGAAAAGGCCATAACTTTCATAGAAAATTTTTGCCACCATTCCGAGGGCCGAAACGATNTACTGAAANTTNAATTGTGGCAGAAAGCCATTGTGAGTGCCATATTCGGAANCANGGACAAAAAGACCGGGTATAGGCAGTTTAGGGAGGTTTTTATTGTCGTTGCCCGTAAGAACGGGAAAACATTGTTTGCCGCCGCAATAGCGGCATACATGGCATACATAGACGGGGAGTATGGGGCAAAGGTTTATTTCCTGGCCCCAAAGCTGGACCAGGCAGACCTTGTTTATGATGCCTTTTACCAGATTGTCCAGGCGGATGATGAACTGGAAAGCATCACGAAGAAACGCCGCAGCGATATTTATATAAAAGAATTCAATACAAGCATCAAAAAGATTGCCTTTAATTCCAAGAAATCGGATGGTTTCAACCCACAGATGGTTGTCAATGATGAAATGGANGNATGGCCNGGGNACCAGGGACTTANGCAGTATGAGGTTATGACTTCCGCNCNGGGGGCCAGGAAACAGCCGCTTATATTGTCCATATNAANGGCAGGGTACATAAATGACGGGGTTTATGATGAACTTATGCGGCGTGCAACGTCATTCCTAAAAGGCAATTCAAAGGAAAGCCGGATTCTGCCTTTCCTTTACATGATTGACNATATAGAGAAATGGGANAGCCTGGAAGAACTGAAAAAGAGCAACCCCAACCTGGGCGTTTCCGTGTCGGAAGAATTCTATATTGAGCAGATAGAGATTGCAAAGGCATCACTGCCCAAAAAGGTTGAGTTTTTGACCAAGTATTGCAATATCAAGCAGAATTCCAGTGTGGCATGGCTTGACTATTGGGACGTGATGAAAGCGGTAAACGAGGACATACACCTTACACTGGAACAATTCCGGGGCTGTTATTGCGTGGGCGGCATAGACCTTTCACGGACAACGGACCTTACGGCGGCATCAATCGTTATCTGGAAAAATGGGAAATGGAACGTCATTACAAAATTCTATATGCCAAAGAAACGGTATGAAGTGGCCGTGAGTGAAGATAATGTGCCATACAATTTGCACCGTGAACGGGGATTCCTGGAAATATCCGGGGAAAACCAGATAGATTACAAGGACGTGTATAAGTGGTTCATAGAACTGGTAAAGGTATATAAAATCCGTCCTCTGAAAATCGGATATGACCGATACATGGCCGGATATTTGATTGATGAACTTAAGATGGCCGGATTCCAGACGGATGATGTTTACCAGGGCACAAACCTAACGCCCATACTGCATCAATTTGAGGGTGATTTGAAAGATGGAAAATACAACCTGGGGGACAATACCCTTTTGGCATCCCACCTTTTGAACGTGGCCGTGGAAATCAACATAAATGACAGCCGCATGAAGCCCGTAAAGATTGAAAAGCGTTTGAGGATAGACGGGGCGGTTTCCGTCTTTGATGCAATGACAATGGTTTCAAAATACCATAGCGAGATAGGCAAGAAGCTGTTAAACGAAGCGGCATAAAAGGCCGCCGGGGCAGCAGGGTTTTAAAGTGGGTCAGAATTTCAACACGAATATATTTACAATGGGTCCATGGGCGTGTTCCATGGGCCTATTTTTGAGGAAAGGGGGTAATAGTACGGGAATTATCGCAAACGTATTGGGAGCCTTTAGGGCAAAGTATAGGCCGCTGTTATTGAGCCGTGGGGAGTATGTCCCAACGGGGACGTTACGGGATAACGACATAGTGGGGGCCATAGCGGATGCCATAGCAAAGAACGTGGGCAAGTTACAGCCCCAGGTAATACGCAAGGACGAAAAGGGATTGACGATAAAAAATGATTACCTGGCCAGGCTTTTGACATTAAGGCCATGCCCGGAAATGTCAACCTATGATTTCCTTTACCGCATAGCATCCGATTTGGTTTATACTTCCAATTCCTTTTCCGTGATTTTCTACAATGAGGATTTTACACGGGTAAAGAGCATACAGCCGATTACCGCCAAGAGTTACCGCATTTTTGAGGATGACCGCCACAATATCCTTTTCCGCTTCCGTTGGGATTATGACGGGGAAATATACACGGTGCCATACCAGAACGTCATCCACATAAAAGCGAGGTACAACAAAAAAAGGTTCCTGGGGACATCCCCGGATATTGAGTTAAAAAGGAGCCTGGACCTTGTGGAAACATCCGGGGAGATTATAAAGAGCATTGTAAATCATTCCAATAGCATTTCCGGGTATTTGAAATATAGCAACCTTGCGGATGATAAAGAGTTAAAGGAAAAGGCAAAGGAATTCCAGGATGCCTATATGAACGCCGAAAACGCCGGAGGGATTGCGGCGTTGGATAGCACATATGAATTCCACGAAATCAACAAGAAAACGATACCGTTGCCAACCGCACAGATTACGTTTTTGCGTGATAACGTATACCGCTATTACGGCGTAAATGAAAAGGTGCTGACTTCCACCCTTTCAGACCAGGAATGGATTTCATTTTATGAAAACGTGATTGAACCTATAGCAATCCAATTGGGGTATGAGTTTACTTTCAAACNTCTTACACCAAGNGAAATCNGATATNGGNACAANNTAGAGTTTACCGCNAACCTTTTGCAGTATGCGACATTGCAGACCAGGGATGCCATAGGCGGAAATATGTTTGACCGTGGGGCCATGACAATCAACGAATACCGGGCACTTATGTATTATCCGCCAACGGAGGACGGGGACGTGCGTATGGTTTCGCTGAACTATGTAAAGGCAGGGGACCAGAGCCTTTACCAGGTAGGCCAGGGGAGCCAGACAGAGGAACCGCCGGGGCAGCAGGACAGACAACGCCGGGCAATGGAAGCGGCGGCCCGTGCTTATTTTACAGCAATGAAAGGAGGTTAGGAAAATGCCGGGAATAGCAAAGAAATATATGGCGTGCCGGGATGGGAAGCACGCAACCGTGGAAAAATTCTATGAATTCAAGAACGCCACGGAAACCACCGTGGACCTGTATTTTTACGGTGACATTGTTTCGGATTGGTGGGGAGCGTGGCAGGAAGAGGACCAGTACCCGGAAGCGATAAAGAATTTCCTCACGGAAGCAAACGGCAGGGATTTGAATATTTACATAAATTCCGGCGGCGGTTCCGTATTTGCCGGAATCGCAATTTACAATATGCTGAAACGCTACCAGGGAAGAAAGACCGTCCATGTGGATGCCCTGGCCGGGTCCATTGCTTCCGTGATTGTCTTTGCGGACAGCGATATGCCCACGATACCGTCAAACGCTTATCTGATGATACACAAGCCATGGGCAGGATGCGAGGGCAACGCCACGGAACTTAGGAAGATGGCGGAAACCCTGGATGCAGTGGAAAGCGGAATTTGGAGCATTTACGCCGAACACCTGGCCGAGGGCGTGGACATTGAAACGGTCAAAGGGCTGATGGAAGCGGAAACGTGGCTAAACGGAACCCAGGCGGCGGAATATTTCCGGGTAAAGGTGGGAGAGGAAAACACCATTGCCGCAGCGGTGCAGGATTACACGAAGCTGTATTGCCGCAATGCACCAAAGGAAATCCTTAAGCCGGAGGATGCCGCAGGGCAGCAGGACACGGCGGAGCAGGAAAAACGGAAACAGATTGTTGCACTTACCATGGCCCATATGGGGCAGTAAGAGGATAAGAAAGGAGATTGAAGCAATGACAAGAGAAGAGTTAATGAAAATGTCCAAAAAGGACCTTAAGAACCGCCTGGCAGACCTGGGGAAGAAAGCCCAGGCGTTTTCCGGCCAGGAATTGACGGATGCCATGGACGAAGCCCGTTTGATTGGGGAAATCCTGGATGAAATCAAGACCAGGGAAGAGTTGATGGCGGCGGCAAACGCCGCAGGAGCAGAGGACCCGGACAAGGGGGCAGAGGAACCGGGAGCAGGAGAGGGGAGCCAGGAGCCGAAGAACCAGGCAAGGGCGAAGAGCGGCAGGGCCTTAAAGGACGGGAAGAAAGTCACATTTAAGGCAAAGGCATTGGCAAACCCCAGGAACGCACTTTCCACCGCCAACGGGATTGTGATGCCACAGCATGACAGCCCGGATATTTCCCCCACATTCAACAATGTTTCTTCCCTCATTGACCGGGTGCATACGGTTCCGCTTCCCGGCGGCGAAACCTATAAACGGCCATATGTCGTTTCATACGGGGACGGGGCAGGAAGCACCGCAGAGGGGGCAGACTATAACGCTTCCGAGCCGGAATTCAATTATTCGGTGATTGTCCGGGAGAAGATAACGGCATATGCGGAAGAGCCGGAGGAAATGATTAAACTGCCGGATGCGGATTATGATGCCGTGGTGGAAGATAGCGTGACCCGTGCAATCAAGCGTTATGCTTCCCGTCAAATTCTGGTAGGACCCGGCGGAACTGGAAAATTCCGTGGCATCTTTTTCAACCCCACGGAGGAAAAGGAACAAGTCATTGACCCGTCCACGGACATTACCACGATTACGGCCATTGATGACGGGACACTGGACGAGATTATTTATTCCTATGGCGGTGACGAGGAAGTGGAGGACGTTGCCGTGCTTATCCTTAACAAGAAAGACCTTAAGAAGTTTGCAAAGTTGAGAGATAAGCAGGGAAGAAAGATTTATACCATCAAGAACCATGGCAACACGGGAACCATTGACGAGGTGCCTTATATCATCAATTCCGCTTGTGGAGAGGTTGGCGGCACCGCCGGGACATATGCCATGGCATACGGCCCGTTGAGCAATTATGAAGTGGCCATTTTCAGTGATATTGATGCAAGGAAATCCGAGCATTACAAATTCAAGCAGGGCCAGGTTGCTTACCGTGCGGACGTGTTCATGGGCGGAAACGTGGTTGCCAAGAATGGTTTCATCCGTGTAAAGAACCCGGCAGCGGCAACGAAGTAAGAAGCAGGAAAGGCGGTAGGGCATGACAAAGGAAGAACTGATTTCCAAGGCAAAATTGCGGATTCGCAAAATGTCAACGGATGCCCTGGACGAGGACGTGGGGCAACTGGTAGAGGTTGCCCTTGCGGACTTGAAGCGGATAGGCGTGCATCCGTCATATCTGAACCCGGAGAACATCAAGGACCCGTTGATTATTGAAGCGGCCTTGTTATATGCAGATGCGAACTTTGGGCACCCGGACAACCACAAGGAACTGATGGCATCATATGACATGATATGCACGAAAATAAAGGGCGGTGGCTACAATCGAAGCAATAGTGAAGCTGTTGACTAAAAAGAACCAAAAGGAATACCTGGAAAAGGAAGCCTATGGGACCATACACCCGGTAGGCCGTGACGAATTCACGGCAGCAGGGCAGAAAAACTGTAAGGCATCCATGATGGTTGAAGTTTGGGGATTTGAATATGAGGGGCAGACGGAAATCATAGTGGACGGCAGGAAGATGGCCGTCTATCGGACATATGGCCCAAAGAGCAACGGGAAGATTGAACTTTATGCAGGGGAAAGGGTTGGGAAAAATTGAGAACATCCATTGACGGCCTGGATGAAGCCATAATGTCGCAATTGGAGGATTGGGCAAACGGGGAACTGAAACAGGCAGTGAACGAGGGATTGAAAGAAACCGCCGCCGCAGCGGAAAAGGCATTGAAGCAGGGCGGCCCCTATGCGGAGCGTACCGGGAAATATACCAAGAATTGGACACATGACGTAAGGGGCAGCAGGGCATCCGCTATTACTGGCTTGAATGGATATTCTGTATACAACAAAAAGCATTACCAACTGACCCATTTACTGGAAAAGGGCCACCAGGCAAGGAACGGCGGCAGGGTAAGGGCGTTTAAGCATATCGGCCCCGTAAATGAAACCCTGGGGGATTTGGCTATACAAAAAATATCGCAGAAAGTGAGGGGATAGCATGGGCGTTGAAGAATTGGTGCAGAGGGCAAGGGCATTTTCTGAAAAATATGGAATACCGCTTGCCAAAAACCAGTTTGAGGGAACCGTTGAGGACCCGGTGCCGCAGCTTCCCTATATGGTTTATATGCTTCCACACGATACGGGCAGGGGAGCGGATAACCTTAACAATCTGAAAGCCAGGGATTTTGACCTGGAACTTTACACGGTGGCGGATGATGGAGAGCGTGAGGACCTGGCAGGAAAAATGGAAGCGGAGATTTTCCCGGATGTGGAATATGAAATGTACCTAGCACCTATCCCGGATGAAGAGTGCTTCCAAACGGCCTATGAAGTCAAGGGACTACTTACCAAAACGAAAGGAGCGAACAGAACATGAACAAAGAAAGCATTGTTTTAGGTTCCGGCGATTTGTATTGTACCGAGTTTGAGGGCAAGGACAAGGAATTGCCGACCAACGAAGAGTTGGAAACGGAAGAGAACCGCCTGGGCCATATCAAGGGCGGTGCAGAAATCGAATATGCACCGTCTTTCTATGAAGCCAAGGACGATATGGGCAAAGTTTCCAAAGTCATCATAACGGAAGAGGAAGCAACCCTTAAATCCGGGATTATGACCTGGTGCGGAACCACGTTACAGAAGTTATGCCAGACGGCGAGGGTTACGGAGGACAAGGCAAAGAAGAAACGCATTGTGAAGATTGGCGGAATCAGTAATGCGGATGGAAAGCGGTATGTCCTGCATTTTGTACATAAGGACCCGGCAGACGGTGACGTGAGGGTAACAATCGTTGGAAACAACCAGGCAGGGTTTACCATTGCCTTTGCAAAGGACAGTGAAACCGTCATTGATGCGGAATTCAAGGCACAGCCCATGGACAAAGAGGGCACCCTTATTCTGTATGAAGAGGATATGGACGTTGTGGAGGAAGCAGCAGGACCCGGAAGCGAAGAGGGACAAGGCGGCGAACCGTANGACAGTAAGNGCGGCCAGGAAGNAGAAACCCAGGCCGNTTATNTCTTAAAAGGAGGACAAGGGCATGGCAGTAAAGGAATTTAATTGCAACAAACTGAAAAGGACGTTCTGGCCGTTCACGTTGAAAGATAAGACGGACGGGGACGGGAACGTGGTAGAAAAGGGCAAGAAAATCATTGTAAGGATGCCACAGAAANAGGTTNTTGAAGCCATTAAGNAAATCCAGGGGATGGATGAAGAAAACCCCACACNGGAAGATACGGAAGCCGTTTACAGACTTTTGGCGGCGGTTCTTAACAATAATATGGCCAGGGTAAAGGTGACGGAAAAGGACCTGGAGGATTACGACATTGAAGAATGCACCGCTATCCTGGAAGCCTATATGGAATTCGTGGATGAACTGAAAACGAACCCAAACTAACAATGCCCTTTTATCCACGCCAGGATAAAGGGGACGAGATACCATACACGCTTCTTACACGCCCGGAAAAATTGGTGATGGACTATTGTCACATAGATATTTACGAAGTCCAGGAAATGGAGATTGACACCTATCTTTTCTTTATGCGTGAAGCCATGATTTTTGAGAATTCCAAGACGGAAGAGGGCCGGGAATATCTGAAAAACTGTTGGAGGATGGAGCAGACAAAGCCGGACCGTGAGGGGTTGCGGCGGAATTTCAAGAAGAAAGGGGGTTAGGCAATGGCGGACAATATCAAAGGAATCACAATTGAGATTGGCGGAGATACCACGAAATTAGACAAGGCCCTGGACGGCGTGAACAAAAACGTGAAAAGCACCCAGGCAGAACTAAAAGAAGTGGAAAAGCTGTTGAAACTGGACCCCAAGAACACCGAAGCCCTGGCACAAAAGCAACAACTTCTTTCCAAGGCCATAAACGAGACAAAGGAAAAACTGGACGTTCTGAAAACGGCGGAAGCCCAGGTGGAAGAACAGTTTAAAAGGGGCGAGGTTTCGGAGGAACAATACCGTGCCTTAAAACGTGAGATTGAAGCAACCGAACAATCATTGAAAAGGTTGGAAGAGGAAGCCAAACAGAGCAATATTACCCTGGAAAAGGTGGGGGAAGCGTTTGGCAAGATTGGGGAAACGTCAACGAACCTGGGCAAAAAAATGATGCCCGTCACCACGGCCATTACGGGGGCAGGGGTGGCAGCAGGAACCATGGCAAGCAACTTTGAAGATGCCATGGCAAAGGTTTCCACCATTGCGGATGAAACGGAAGTGCCCATAAGCGATTTGGAAACCGCTATTCTAAACTTATCGGATGAAACGGGGATTGCCGCCACGGATATTGCGGATAATGTTTACAATGCTATTTCCGCCGGGCAATCCACCGGGGATGCCGTCAATTTCGTTTCCAATGCCACAAAACTTGCCAGGGCAGGATTTGCGGAAAGTGGGGATGCCCTGGACATTCTGACCACGATAATGAACGCATATGGGATGGAAGCGGACAAGGTAACGGACGTTTCCGATATGCTTATTCAAACACAGAACCTGGGCAAAACTACAGTGGCGGAACTGTCAAGTGCAATGGGAAAGGTGATACCAACGGCAAAGGCCCAGGGCGTGGAGTTGGACAGCCTTTGCGGAGCCTATGCCGTTATGACCTCAAACGGTATTGCAACGGCAGAAACCACCACATATTTAAACAGTATGCTGAATGAGTTGGGGAAGCAGGGAAGCACGGCGGCCACAGCTTTTGCAAAGGGAACGGAGCATATCAAGGAGGGCGGCCTTACTATGGCGGAAGCCATGGAGCAAGGATGGAGCCTTACGGACGTTTTAAGCATACTGGATGAACAGGCATATGAAAGCGGCACAAGCATTTCCAATATGTTTTCCAGTGCGGAAGCAGGGAAAGCGGCAAACGTATTGTGGGACAATGCGGAAAAGCTGAACAGTGCCGTGGAGCAGATGGGAGACAGTGCCGGGGCAACGGAAACGGCCTTTGGCAAATTGGACACCACAAGCAATAAGATAAAGATTTCTGTAAATCAGTTGAAAAATACGGCCATTGATTTAGGGGGGACGTTGCTTGATTCACTACAGCCCACCATAAAGAAAGTGACCGATAAGATAAAAGAATTTTCGGAGTGGTTCAAGAATCTGAATGAGAGCCAGAAACAGACTATCATAAAGATTGCCGCCGTGGTGGCCGCAATCGGACCGGCCTTAATTGCCTTTGGGAAAATGTCCACGGGGATTTCAAAGATAATCGGCGTGGCCACGAAGCTGAAAGGAGCGTTGGGGGCAGGGGGCGGAATTGCCAAAGTGCTTACCATGCTTACCGGGCCGGTGGGAATAGCCATTGCGGCGATTGCCGCCCTGGCAGCAGGGTTTATATCGCTTTATAAGACAAATGATGAATTTAGGGAAAAGGTGGACAACGCCCTGGCAAAGGTGAAGCAAGCCTTTTCTGATATGTGGGTGAAGATTCAACCTATCATAGAGCAGATAAAGCAAGCCTTTATTAAATTACTAAACGCCTTGCAACCCGTGTTTGAGTTTATCCTTACATATATCGGTTCCATAGTGAACGGCATCATTTCCGCAGCCGCCCCCATTATGTCGGCGATTCAAAACGTGATTGAGTTTGCAACAAATATCATCCAGGCTTTTACTTCACTTTTGAGCGGAGATTTTGAGGGATTTTTTTCACATATCCAGGCCGCCCTACAAAATGCCATTGATTTTGCCAAAAATATCATCCAGGCCGTGGTGAATTTTATAGTCGGATTTTTCGAGGGATTCGGCGTTGATGTAAAGAAAATTTTTTCGGATATATGGAACGGGATTGTGTCAATATTCAAGGGCGTGGGCCAGTGGTTCAAGGACCGTTTCACGGAAGCCTATAACAATGTGACCCGTGTATTTTCGGCAATCGGTTCCTGGTTTGGGGCACGGTGGAACGATATAAAGAACGCCCTGGCCACGGTGGCATCCTGGTTCTTAACCATGTTTACCAATGCCTATACCAACGTGACCAACGTATTTTCGGCAATCGGTTCCTGGTTTGGGGCACGGTGGAACGATATAAAGAACGCCCTGGCCCAGGTAGCAACATGGTTCCTTACCATGTTCACAAATGCCTATAACAATGTGACCAGTGTATTTTCGGCAATCGGTTCCTGGTTCGGTGCCAGATGGACGGAAATAAAAACCGCCCTTTCAAGCGTTCCGGCGTGGTTTAAGACACAATTCGACAACGCATGGACGAACATAAAGAACGCCTTTGCCAATGTGACTTCCTTTTTTTCCGGGCTGTGGGAGAAAATCAAAGGCTGTTTCGTGGATGTGGGCGTGAAAATCGGTTCCGCCGTGGGGGATGCCTTTAAATCGGCAATCAATAGTTGTCTTTCTACCATAGAGGGCGTTGTGAATAAATTTATCGGCATGATAAACGGCGTGATTGATGTAATCAATGAAATACCGGGCGTTTCACTGGGGAAAATAGGCACCTTGTCATTGCCGAGATTGGCAAAGGGCGGCGTATTGAGAGAGGGCCAGGCCATGGTGGCGGAAGCCGGCCCGGAACTTCTAAGCATGGTGAATGGAAAGGCGGTTGTCACGCCGCTTACGGGAACCGCAAGGAACCAGGCCATGGAGAACGCCGGAAACGGCGGCGGTGGATATGTGCAGAATGTGAACATCACAAGCCCCAAGGCGTTAAGCCCTTATGAGATAGGCAGACAGACCAGGCTACAGACAAGAGCCATGATTTTAAGGATGCAAAGGGGGTAATCCAGTGTCAGACATTAAAGTGATATGCACAAGTGATAAAAACGTGGCATTGACCTTTACCTGGGACGGGTTTACCCCGTTCCACCTGGTAGACATAGAGGGGATTTATGGAATTGAAAGCAATGTGGTAACAAGCGAGAACACCACCACGGACGGCAGCACCTACCAGGGAGCCACAGCAAAGGAAAGAAACATTGTGCTGACCGTGGAAATGGATGGGAACTATAAAGAAAACAGAAACCTTTTATACCGCACGTTTCCCATAAAACGTACCGGGAATATGCAGTATATAGAGGATGGGGAAGTAAAGACCATAGATTATGAGGTTGAGAACGTCATACCAGGAGCCACAACGGGCGTGGTGCGTGACTATACGATTTCCTTAAAATGCACAGACCCATATTTCAAGGACCTGGCAGACGTTGAAGTGGTGATGGCATCATGGGTGAGTGATTTCTATTTTCCGGCCATATTCCCGGAAGAGGGCGTTATATTTGGGCACCGGGAAGCTGATTTGGTAAAGGAAATAGAGAATGACAGCGGTGCCGACAATATCGGAATTGTGGTAATCTTCCATGCGGACGGAGCCGTGAAGAATCCGGCAATCTACCACGCCGAAAGCGGAGAATTCACAAAGGTAGGCTATGCGGAGAACAATTTCACCATGGCATCCGGCCAGTATGTCATCATAAACACCAATACGGGAAAGAAAAATATCTATCTGTTGGATGGAGTGACCCAGGCGGAGATTGAGAACCATAAAAATACTTACGGGGTGATTGATTGGGATGCAGTGATTGAGCGGTACGGGACAGTGATAAATGAATACCTGGACGAGGACGGGGACTTTATCCAGTTGCAGGACGGAACCAATACCCTTACCTATTCGGCAGACGAGGGCACAAACTATCTTTCCATATCGGTATATTACAGAATTTCATATTTGGTGGTGTAGGGATGGAAATACACGTTTATGACCGCAACCTTAGACGGTTGGGGCACATTGAAAATCACACTTCCTTACAATGGCATAGAAAATATTATGAGTGCGGAACCTTTGAACTACATTGCNCGGTGACGGCGNAAAACTTAAGGCTNTTGAAGCCTGGGAACGTCATANCCAAAGGGGACAATAAGATGGAAGCCGCCGTGATACGGGGGGACCAGACGGAAGAGGAAAGCACGCTTGTCAATGAGATTGTAAGAAATGGAAAGTTTCTTCCCGTATACCTGGGGGACCGGTTGACCGGGCCGCTTTTCAATTTCAACGGAACCGTGGAAGATGCCATGCGTTTCATGTTGGGCAGGATGGCAGCAGTACCGTTATTGCAGATTGGGGAGGGAGCAGGGGACAAGACCAAAATACAATTCCAGGCCACTTACAAGAATGTCCTGGAATATCTNACGAAACTGGCAAGGTNTNCGGAAATAGGATTCCGTGTNNTGCCGGATTTCAAGAAAAAGACCATGACCTTTGAAACCTATAAGGGAATAGACAGANCCCAAGCACAAGGGAAGANTNCAAGGGTAATCTTTTCGGAGAGTTACGACAATCTGAACCAGGCAAAGCATAATTACAGTGATGCCACCATGAAAACAAAAGTCATAGTGGGAGGAGCCGGGGAGGGGTTGGCCCGTGTCTATGTGACCGTGGGCGGCGGAAGCGGATTTGACTTAAGGGAGGTTTTCCTGGATGCCAAGGACATAAACCAGGAGNAAATGACAGAAACGGCATATCTGGCCGCATTACGGACCAGGGGNCAGGAATACCNAAATGAAAACAAGGTATTTGAAAATTTTGAAGCTGAAGCAGAAGCGGACGTGAATTTTATCTACCAAAAGGATTATGACCTGGGGGACGTTGTGACGGTAAAGAAGAAAAAGTGGGGCACAACGCAGAATCTTAGGATAACGGAACTTTGCGAGGTTTACGAATATGGGGGGATGTACGTTGTCCCCACCTTTGGGGATGCCCTGCCCACAGCCATAAAATGGGACGAATAGAGGAAAGGAGGAAGATACCATGGCAGTAAGAGGGTTTTTCTATAACGCCACCGATTTGAACGATAAGGAGCGGAAATACAACGGCCAGGATATGAACGAGGACAAGGCACCTTTCTACAAAGAGGGCGTTGTATACGGCCACTTGCAAGTCACGGCAGGGGGCGGCATGGAAGTAAAGGTGGACGGTGGAACAAGAAAGGGATATGCCTATATCAACTTGCACACCATACATAATACATCCGTCTTAAGCCTTACGGTAAGCCAGGCAAGCGGAACGCTTCCGAGGATTGACCGGGTAATTATAAGGAATGATGAAACGGAACGCAGACCGAGTATTTTTATCAGAGAGGGGGCATTTTCAAGCAAGCCACAGCCGCCGGATTTGATAAACAATGATGTAATCCAGGAAAAGAGCCTTGCCCGTATCTATGTAAAGGCCGGGGCGGTGGAGATTACCCAGGCAGACATTACAGACGAAAGGGCGGATGATGCGGTATGCGGTTTTATCGCTTCCCAATTCAAGGAACTGGATTTCTCACAATTCCTTTCACAATTCAACACCTGGTTCACAGAGGTAAAAAAGGCAATGGAAAAGGACCACGCCGCCTTTGTGAAAGAATATGCCGAACTTATCCGGGATTACATGAGCGGCAGGAAAGAGGAATTGGAACAATTTGATGCCTGGCTTGCCAAAGAGAAAAAGGCAATGGAAAAGGACCGCCTTTCTTTTGAGGAAGCATATACCGGGATGACCAAGGATTTCATGGACACCCAGGCGGCGGCATGGAACAAGTGGTTCCTGGAAAAGCAGGATGAACTTTCCGGGGATGTGGCCGGGAAATTGCAGTTGCAGATTGACAGCCTTAGAACAAAAGTACACAACATGGCGTTCAAGTTGTGGATTGCCTATCTGTTGGAGGGCATCCAGGGAGCCGTTACCATAACGTTGACTAACACAACCACGGGAAGCATCCAGACGGCGGATTTCACGGAAAGCGGCATTGGTTTCTATATTACGGAAGCCGGGGACTACACCGTAAAAACCAACCTGGGGGACGTTGTGGCAACACCTAACAGATTTTCAGTTGATAATGTGGATTTGATGCACACAATGACCGTTTCCTTGCGTGACGGTGCAAATAGGGGATATATCGGCAATTACGTGGGGGCTTATATCCAAAGGCAGACGGTAAGGATATACATTGCCTATCTGTTGGAGAGCATCCAGGAAGCCGTCACCATAACATTGACCAACACAACCACGGGGAGGGTGCAGACGGCGGATTTCACGGAAAGCGGCATTGGTTTTTATATCCAGGAAGCCGGGGACTATATCGTGGAAGCGGATATGGAAAGCGTTATGCCGATACCAAGGGCGTTTTCCGTTGGGGACGTGGACCATATGCCGCCGGGATGCACCATGAACATTTCATTGCGTGAGTGTGCCAATATGGCCTATATAGGCAACTATATTGGAACCCATATATTAAATTAAAAGAAAGCGAGGTAAGGGAATGAAAGGATTTCCTAAAGTAATCAAAACAAAGTCGGACCTGGTGAACACGTTCAAACTGGCAAAGAAAGGAAGCCTTAAAAAGGCGGATTGGTTGGAAGCTGTTGCCAAGTTGGAAAACCAGAACTGGATTATGTGCCCGGTAATTAGTCTGTCAGAGGACAGAAAGGCCGTGACAATCATGTTTTGTGCGGAAGCGGCAGCAGGGCAGAGGGTAAAGAATGGGGCGGTCTATCCGACCATACAGAGCGTTGAAACGGTGGAGGTGGGCAAAGATACCACCGACACGGAAAACGCCGCCACAGAGGGCCAGGGAGCGGCCAGAGAGGGCACGGAGAACGGCCAGGCGGCAGCAGGGCAGAACACAGCCACCCACACCATTCTGAATCTTTCCAAGGCCGTGAACATGGGTGCAACGGAAATCGGCATCCCGGCGGCAGTGACATTTTATGAACGCCTGGGGATTTCCAAGGAGGAAGTGGAAGAAATGAAAGGAGAGTTGGAAGCATGAGCAGATTATTTGTGTATGATGAAAATATGTTGGATGAACGGGCCAAGATTACAGTTGCAAAGATGGCGGCCATTTCCGACATTGTAGCCCCGGACAAGGAATACATACGCTACAGCGGACGGGGGGAAATCACAGTGATTGCCGGATGCGTGATTGCCGTGGGTGAAACATCCGTATTCAAGACGGCGGAAACCGTTCTCACAAAGGAAAACCTGGACCAGGGAAGCGATTTTGCACACGGAAATGATTATTATATCTATATTTGTGACCCTGGGGCGGATGACCAGGACGAAAGCTATTTGATTTCCTTAAATTCCACGTTCCCGGATGGCGAGGGATGGGACGATACCAACACCCGGAAGATTGGCGGATTCCATTATGGCCGTGTGAGGAATACGGACGAATACGGCAGGGCAATCAATACATCCGGGGCGGTAAGGGGTGCCGGATGGGAGGGGAATACCCGTGTGGACATTATCCCCAATTCCGTATGGACCACGAAGCACCGCCCTAAATGTGACCCGTCCGGCATGGTGTACCTGGGGAACGCCTTATGGGGTGACATTTATCTTTCCAGTGATGACGGGGCCAATGGTTTGCAATCCGTATATTGCGGCACGCCTATCACGGGCACGGAGGGCCTTAACTGGTACATTGCAGGGGAAAGGGCAAGACGTGTGGGGAAACGTCTGCCGGATTATATGGAATTCACCGTGGCGGCAGATGGAAGCCCCCAGGGGTTGGATGATTCCAACACAAACGGATGGACGGCAACCGCAAACAAGGCCAGAACAGCAGTTGGAAACATTGCCAATGCCGTGAGTGCATTAAATATTTGTGACCTGGTGGGGAATGTGTGGAAATGGTTAAATGAATTGATACATGACCCCACAGCAACCACGGCGGCATGGCACAATCCTATGGAGGGCCAGGGGTACGGTCAATTATATATGTATTCGGCAACGGGCTTGCACGCCCTCATTGGCGGCGGCNATTGGAACAGCGGCGTGCATTGCGGTTCACGGGCCGTCNNTTGCANCNATTACCCGTGGAACGTGNACACGNACNTTGGCGTGTGGTGCGTGTGTGACTANTCTGNNANTGCTGTTAGGGACGGGCGAAAGCCCGGCCCTGGCTTGCAAAAGGATGGAGAAATGGCCCAGGAAAAGCAAGAAAAGGAACCAGAAAAGATTGATGCCTACATGGGCACCATGGAATTATACCAAAGAATTTATGATTTTATTTTATACATATATCCAATATTGGCACAGTTTCCGAAGTTTGAAAAGTTTGCATTGCAGACACAGATTAAAACGGCAGTATTTGAAATGCTTAAGGATGTAATCCGTTTCAAGAAAACGGGCACCAAAAGCCACATATATGCGGCGGATGTGGAGTTACAGCATATCAAAACACTGATACGCCTTTCTTACGATTTGCAGTATAGAGCAATGAGCAAACACCGTTATGAAGTGATAAGCCGCCACACCGTGACGATTGGCGGCAAAATAAACGGGATAATTGAAGCGATAAAGGCCGGAACCTGGAAAGCCGGATAATATGTATGATTTGGGGAAACTGTTAATTCGCACCTGGCCGGGGCTTGCACGCCCTCATTGGCGGCGGCAATTGGAACAACGGCGTGCATTGCGGTTCACGGGCCGTCAATTGCAACAATTACCCGTGGAACGTGAACACGAACATTGGCGTGTGGTGCGTGTGTGACTAATCGACATTGCAGACTTAGGGGCCTACGGGCTACTAGCAAAGATTTATCAATCTATCTTTATGATAAGTCAGACGGTTTTCCCGTTCCGGCGTTTAGCCCGGACAAAATAGCAAAGACACCGCCTTTTGAGTAGAAGAATATTTGAAAAATGGTAGGGCACAATGAAAACAGCAAAGGGAATACATGAAAAAATGTACACCTTTGACAATGCCAATACATCATTCAAGAAAGCCGCAGAAAACAAGCGGTTCCATGAAGAGGTATTGGCATTTTCCATGTCAAAGGAGGATGAACTATTTAGGGCGTGTGATGAATTAGAAAACCTCACCTATAAGCAGGGAGACTATACCGTTTTCAAGGTATGGGAGCCANAAGAGCGGCTTATCATGGCATTGCCATTCTATGACAGAGTGGTGCAACACATGATTGTGAACGCCATAGGGCCGGTATTTGNGCAGGGATTTTATACACATTNNTATGCGTGNCGTGAGGGGNGGGGAATACACGCCGCAAGCAACCAATTGTATCAATGGATGTATGAATTGATGACGGTTGCAGGATTGNGGANATANGNCTTTANANGGGACATAAGTAAATACTNNGCATCCNTNNCACATGATGAACTGAANNCGGAAANTAGGCNGTACATAGNGNATANGAANGCCNTTTTCCTTATGNATAGCATCATTGACAAGAACGGAATATTGCCGGATGGCGTGGGCATCCCCGTTGGGAACCTCACAAGCCAATTATTTGCCAATGTGTACGGGAACCGCCTGGACAAATTCGTGAAACATACCTTGCATATTAGGCATTATGTCCGCTATATGGATGATTTCATTATCCTTTCCCCGGACCTGGCACAATTAAAGGAATGGGTAAAGAGGATTGAAGAATTTTTGGAAGAGGAAATGAAATTGCACATGAACCCCAAAAGCACCATTCTATATGCCGGGAATGGAATTGATTTTTGTGGATATATCCACCACCCGGAATATCGGAAAGTCAGAAAGGCATCCGTCCGGCGGCTGAAAAATGACGTGAAGCACATGGAAGCTGGGGAATTGGACCGTGAAACCTTTGGCCGGAGATATACAAGCCGTCTGGGGCACATGGGGCATGGGCACGCCGACACCTACCACGTCACCAAGGCCATTGAATATGAATTGCTGTTTTGGGAGTGGGAGCAGACGGAAAGCCACATTTTAGTCCCGGCATAACCGGGTCAGAATTCCAACACAAAACCGCCTACAATAAAACCGTGGCAAAAGGAATACACCAAGAAAGGAGAAAAGGACCATGAAAAGCGAGTTGACGGAATTTCTTTTGGAAATGGCAAAGAATCAGTTTTTAAGAGCGGTGGCCCTGGCGGTTGTGTTTGACACCATCATGGGCATACTTAGGGCGGTAAAGGAGCGGAAATTTAATAGCTGTGTTGGCATCAATGGGGCTATCCGCAAAGTGGGCACGATTCTGTCCATTATCTTCTTACGCCTGGCGGATGCCGTTATAGGCATCAATCTTATTGGATTCCTGCCAAAGGAAATGTGGGCAGCAATCGGAATGGATGCACCGCTACACTTAGGGATGGCGGAATTCTTTTCCATACTCTTTGTGGCTTATGAAATCGTGAGCATCCTAAAGAACATGGCGTTGGCCGGGTTGCCCGTGAAAGGCTTGTGGCAGAAAATCAAGGGCATACTTTCCAACTACACCACGGAATTGCCGGATGACGATTAAGGGAGGATGAAAAGACCATGGAAAAGCAGGATTTCATTAAAAAGATTGCCGGATATGTGCAGAAACACGCCGCCGCCTATGGGATTGCAGTACACAGCCCAATTATTGCCCAGGCAATTCTTGAAAGCGGATGGGGTGAAAGCCGCCTGGCCGCCGTGTACCACAATTATTTTGGGCTGAAATGTGGGACAAGGTGGACCGGGAAGAGCGTAAACCTTAAGACCATGGAAGAGTACACGCCGGGAACCCTTACACAGATTAAGGACAATTTCCGGGTATACGGAAACATGGAAGAGGGCGTGAAAGGGTATTTTGAATTTATCCAGTTGGCAAGATACCAGAACCTTAAGGGCATCACAGACCCGGCGGCATATCTGGAAGCTATCAAGGCGGATGGGTATGCCACAAGTAGCAAGTATGTGGAAAATACCATGAGGATTGTTTCACAGTATGATTTACAGCAATATGACGTGAAAGGGGAAATGGACATGGCAAAGACGGCAAATGCTATTCTGGCACAGGCAAAGGCATGGGTTGGCAGGAATGAAGCGGACGGGACCCATAAAGGCATCATTGACGTGTACAATGGGCACACGCCGCTTGCCAGGGGCTACAAGGTGAAATATACGGATGCCTGGTGTGCAACCTTTGTTTCTGCCGTTGCTATCAAGTGCGGAGCAACGGACATTATCCCGGCGGAATGTGGATGTGGCCAGATGGTGGCATTGTTCCAAGCATTGGGGGAGTGGCAGGAAAGCGATAGCAGAACGCCGGACCCTGGGGACGTGGTTTTCTATGATTGGGACGATACCGGGGCCGGGGATTGTACGGGATGGCCGGACCATGTAGGCATTGTTGAGAGCGTGAGCGGCGGAAGCATCACAGTCATTGAGGGCAATAAAAACAATGCGGTTGGCCGCCGTGTCCTGGCCGTGAATGGCCGATACATACGGGGGTATGGCGTTCCCAGGTATGCCAAGGAAAGCGGAGCGGATGCCATAGGAAGCGGAGCAAAGACCGTGGCCGCCGTTGCAAAGGAAGTGATTGCCGGAGCATGGGGCAACGGAGTGGAGCGGAAAGAACGCCTTACCGCCGCCGGGTACGATTACCAGGCCGTCCAGGACCAGGTAAACGCTTTATTAAAGGGAAGCGAGAAGCCAACCAAGAGCGTTGCAGAGGTGGCAAAGGAAGTGGTTGCCGGGAAATGGGGCAACGGAACGGAAAGAAAGAACCGCTTGGAAGCGGCAGGGTATGATTACCGGGCCGTCCAGGATAAGGTGAACAGTTTATTGTAAAAATAATCTGTAAATACCACCTTTTGGGTACATAGGGCAAAGCAAGGAAAATGATATGTCACGGGATAAGGAACACGTCAAAATGGGCGTGTTCTTTTTTCGTAAAAATTCTTTTAAATATGTCGGAATATGTATTGACATATGCCGACATATGTTATATAATAGAGACAGTTAAGAGTGATTCTTAACGAATACATGGGCAAGCATAGAAAGGAAGAGAATATGAACGAAGAAATGAATACAAGCGAGTTGCTGAAAGAAGTCGTGGAAGAGAACCAGACAAGAAAAATTNTTGAAATCTTAAATGAGANTAAAGACCTNGNGNAAGCAAAGNAAAAAGTAAAAGCCTTNCTTAATAAGTAANACCAAAGGGANCCAGAAAGGGCGGTGGACTTGCCAAAGCCGCCCAATCTGCTAAAAGCAATTATATAATANTTGGNAANGAAAAGNAAGAGTNAATTTGCCNGAAAAGAGGTTGAAATATATGCCAAGAACGAAAAGCGGAGAATTTGACCAGATAGCTTACCAGAATGAGTTTAATAAAAAGAATTATGACCGTATAGAAATCAAAGTACCAAAAGGGAGAAAGGCGGTTATAGTAGAAGCCGCAACGGAAGCAGGGCAGAGCGTAAGCCAATATATTACCCAGGCCATTGATGCAAGGATGGCCAAGGAGTAAAGCACCACCCAGGGCGGCATCCACGCCGCCCGGCAACGAAAACGGCCATGCTGACCATGGGCGGCGTGAGGGTCCAAAGCCCCTACAAACTGTTGATGGGTTGCACTGGTGCAAAAAGTACCTACCAGGGGAAGAGTACACGCCTATTCTTTCCGGGTAGGCCGGGAACTAGAAAACCATGCCACGCCCCGGTGAAGTTATCCGGCGTTTAAAAGGTTGTGCGATAACACCCGGTATATTGCAAGTAGTCATCCTATAAGCCATAGGGCGTGATATGGACGGATGGCCGCTTGCGGTATGCGAAACCAAAAGGAGGAATTTAACATGGGTATTCTGAAAAATCTTTTTTCTAAAAAGCAGGAGACAACGACAACACCGCCACAGGAAGAGCCAAGGAAGCCAAAGGGAATAATAAAGACGCAGCGGCACAAGCTGGACAACCTGGATGCCCATATGGAAGATATTATGGGACTTGTAGGGAAAAATGAGGACTATAAACTTTCTAAAAAGGCAATCATTGACAGCGGCCTGGAAAATGAAAAAATCTATGAATATGAATTGCACGGAAAAACCAAACTTTTGTTCGGGGGGGGTGAAGCTATTCAAGCCCTGGTGGATGATGTATGCATTGGAGAGATAAAGAAAGGCAGCAGGGAAAAGGTAAAGAAGCTGATAGAAAGCGGAACCATCCAGAGCATTGAAGCGGAGGTTTCCGGCGGAAATTATAAGATAGTCCGCTATGATAGCGGCAGGGATGAATATTTTTATGATAAATTAGAAGATGCGTTTTGCATCACCATTGAAATCACTTACCGGGAAGAGATTAAAGAGGATAATTAAAATATTTTGTTGAGGACGGCACGGATATTCTTTCCGTGTCCGTTTCAGCTTATGGAGGTATGATTTCATGGGAAAGCACTTAAGTCAAAATGATAGGATAAAAATGGAAACTATGCTTAATTCCGGGCACAAGGTAACAGAGGTTGCGGCATATTTGCACGTTCACAGAAGCACCATATACCGGGAAATAAAAAGGGGAGAGTATACCCACAGAAACAGTGATTACACGGAGGAAGTGCGGTACAGTAGCGATTTAGGGCAAAAGAACCATGATTGGAACGCCCAGGGAAAAGGGCGGAACATTAAAATTGGGAATGATTTACCGTTAGCGGAATACATAGAAAATAAAATTGTAAATGATAAGTATAGCCCGGAAGCCGCATTGGCAGCAGTAGCCCAAAGCGGTATTGAATTCAGTACCACCATAAGCGTGAGGACTTTATATAGATATATTGATAATGGCATCTTTCTTAAGTTGACCAACAAGGACCTGCCAATAAAAGGGAAGCGTAAAAAGCATAATAAGAAAGTAAAGGTGCAGAAAAGGGCATCCGCCGGGGAGAGCATAGAGAACCGCCCGGAGGAAGTCAAGGACCGGGAAACCTTTGGGCATTGGGAAATGGACACAGTAAAGGGAAAGCAGGGTATAACAAAATCATGTATGCTTGTATTAACAGAGCGTAAGACCAGGGATGAAATCATCATTAAGCTACCAGACCAGAAAGCGGCAAGCGTAGTGGAAGCCCTGGACCGGTTGGAAAGGAAATGGGCGGATATGTTCCCTAAAGTGTTTAGAAGCATCACCGTGGATAATGGGGTGGAGTTTGCGGACTATGAGGGGTTGGAACGGTCTGTTTTGTGCGAGGGAGAAAAGCGGACCTTTCTTTTCTATTGTCATCCATACAGTAGTTGGGAGAGGGGGACAAATGAAAATAGTAACCGCCTTATCCGCCGCCACATTCCGAAAGGGGAAGATTTTGACGAAAAGCAGGATAGGGATATAGAGTTTATAGAAACCTGGATAAACAACTACCCACGGGGGATTTTGGGTTTTAGGACTTCCGCCCAACTCTTTGAAGAGGAAATCAATAAACTGGCCTAATTTTTTTCAAAAACTTGTCGCAAAACTATTGACAAAATACATTCTTTTTTATATGTGGCAAAAAGTCTTTTTTTCATATTAAAAATATGGTATGATATCTATGTATGTCTATGATGGCAGTTTTAGACGATCTACTATTGACGGGAGGAGACGGCTGTGAAAAAAACAGTATTTAGAGTGATAGCGACTGCGCTCTTTGTCGTACTGTGTTCGCAGGCGATCGTGTCTTATGCGGATCCTTCCATCGACGAGGTCAAAGATGAAAGGGACGAAACGCAGCAGGAGCTGGATGAGGTGACGGCGACGCTGGAGGAGCTGGCGGCGGAGCAGAACGAAGTGATCGATGAGATCGAGCAGGTCAATGAAGCGCTTGTTACGGTCATGACAGAAGTAGAAGTGATACGGCAGGCGGTAGAGGATAAAAGGGCAGAGATCGTTCTGGCGGAGGCAAGATATGAGGAAGCGGTAGCGACAGCCAATGAGCAGTACGAGGCCATGAAGATCAGGATCCAATATATGTATGAAGCCGGAGAGCTGGATTATGTTACGATGCTGATGCAGTCGGGAAGCTTTTCCGATGCGCTTACCAAAGCGGATTATGTGCAGGATCTGTATGAATACGATAGAAATATGCTTGCGGAATATCAGAGGACGATAGAGCAGGTAGAGGAGCTGAAGGCTGCGCTGGAGGCGGAGCAGGAAGACCTGCTTGCACTTCAGGCAGATTATGAAGAAGAACAGGCTTATATGGAGAGCGTTATTTTGGAACTGCAGGCGCTTTCCGATGATTTTGCGGCGCAGATTGCCGATGCGGAGGCACTGGCGGCATCATATGCGAAAAAGATTGAGGAGCAGAATGCCGAGATCGCAAGATTGGAGGAAGAAGCCAGACGCGCGGCGGAAGAGGCGGCAAGGCGTGCAGCAGAGGAAGCGGCACGACGTGCGGCGCAGGAATCGGTAGCGGGTTCTGCAGACAGCGGACGGGTCACGACGACTAACTCGGTTACTTATGATGTATCTTCGATTTATGCCGCAAACGGCGGCGATCTTGGGAAATCAATCGCGGTGTTTGCCTGTAAGTTTATCGGCAATCCTTATGTGCCGGGCGGGACAAGCCTGACTGACGGGGCGGACTGCTCCGGTTTTGTATATAGTGTCTATAAGGAATTTGGCTATACGGTGCCGAGGACTTCCTATTCCCTTCGAAGCGCCGGGACGGAGGTTTCCTATGAAAATGCACAGCCGGGAGACATCATCTGTTATCCGGGACATGTGGCGATCTATATCGGCAATGGTCTGATCGTCCATGCAAGCTCCGTGCGGACAGGGATCAAAATATCAAATGCGCAGTACAGGGGGATATTAACTGTAAGAAGGCTGATATGACAGATGGCGCAGGATGAAATATAATATGTTTTTGAATATAGATACATATAAGTTATGTAAACTGGATGTGNAGATAGCGGCTNATGTTTGAAAAAAAGAACTATACGGTAACAGNAATAGATGGAGANTATGNGCACCTTATNGAATGNNAAAGAGAGGACGCAGAGNNCNAGCTGGTAGCAAGGGCATTGCTGCCGGAAGGAATCTATGAGGGATGCAGGCTGAGCTATGAAATGATGGTATATCGTATAGAGGAATATGAGTGATATTTAAAATTTTCAAACAACAATTGTGCCTGCGGTGTGGATACGCAGGTTACGTTAAAACATTACGGAAAACAGTGCAGTGTAAAGCGGCGCGGAAATGAGGTCAGATATGAAGGTTGTTGTTGCGATCGATTCATTTAAGGGATGTATGTCTTCTCTGGAAGCAGGCAATTGCATCAAAGAGGCGATAGAAGAAACAGGATTTGCTTCCAAAATTAAAGTATTTCCATTGGCGGACGGCGGAGAGGGTACGGTTGAGGCTTTGATGACCTGTATGCATGGAAAGGAAGTGGAAGTCGAAGTGACCGGCCCGTTAGGTGAAAAGGTCCGCTCCTATTACGGCGTTCTGGAGGAGGAAAAGCTTGCCGTGATGGAGATGGCCAATGTAGCCGGGATCACCATGGTGTCGGAACGCTCTAAGAACCCGATGAATACCACGACGTATGGAGTCGGAGAGATGATCCTACATGCTGCGGAGCATGGATGCCGGGAGTTCATCATCGGGATCGGCGGCAGCGCGACCAATGATGGAGGGCTGGGCATGTTGGCGGCGCTCGGCGNGGATTTTTATAACNGTGAGGGTAGGAAAGCCGGCATTTACGGCAGGGATATGATGCGTGTGGCGAAGGTGGATACCTCCCATATGGCTGAGATCTTAAAGGAATGTCATTTTACGATCATGTGCGACGTGACCAATCCCTTGTGCGGCGAGATGGGAAGCTCGGCGATCTATGGTCCGCAGAAGGGCGCGAATGAAAAGGCGATCGCATTGATGGATGAAGGACTGCGCCGGTATGCGGAAGTGATACGCAGGGATACCGGTAAAGACTTTGCGGAGGCGGAAGGCGCTGGGGCGGCAGGNNGTCTNGGATTTGNTTTTTTAACCTTTCTGAATACGACGATNGGTGCGGGGATATCTTATATTCTGGATAAGCTTGGTCTGGATGAGGAGATGAAAGATGCTGATATCGTGATCACCGGAGAAGGGAAGCTGGATGCCCAGACGGCAATGGGCAAAGCTCCGGCAGGCGTTGCGGCGATGGCAAAAAAGCATGGCGCGATCGTCATTGCGTTTACTGGTGCGACATCCGAAGACGCGGAGGCATGTAACAAGGCCGGTATGGATGCCTATTTCAGTATCTGCCGGGGTCCGATGAGCGAGGAAGAGGCGATGGATAAGGACAATGCAAGACAGAATATACATATGACGGTGAAACAGGTATTCCATCTGATCCATCAGTTAAAAAAGTAAAATGCTAAGAGGTCGCTATGATATTCTTTAAAAAAATGGGAAAAAATAAACAGTTAAATGAACTTCTGAACCGCGTACAGATGAATTTTGAGAATAATTATAAAGACGCCGCGCAGATGAATCTGAAAGAATATGAAGATGCCCTGAGGGCGCTGGAGGAAAGCGGCAGGGTAAAGGGGAACGACAGACAGTATTATGAAGATAAGCTGGATTATTATAAAGAGCAGATGAAGAGATTTACCCATAAGGATCAAAAGCCGAAGTGGTAGGCTGTTCCGGAAAGATGTTAAAGATGATGGAAAATTGTGATACATGCAGCCATTATATCTATGATGAAGAATATGAATATTATTATTGCGACATGGATCTTGATGAGGACGACATGGCAAGGTTCCTGATGGGAAATATGTCAGCCTGCGCGTTCTATCAGTCGGATGATGAGTATAGGATCGTGCGTAAGCAGATGTGAGAAATCATGATCTATTGGCATTTGCACAGCGCAAAGCTGTCGGAAATAGAGATTGCAGATGCCCAAGATCATAATCTATTAAGAAAGGCATGGTTGATATCTTGAAGATGAAAAGATATGTGATGATCAGTATAAGTATCCTGTCATTATTGATGCAGACCGTCTTGCTGGCTGCATGTTCGAAGACAGAGGCTCCTGATCAGGGAGGATCGGGAATCGCAGAAGATATCGTGACGGAAGATCAGGGCGCATCGGATTTGACGGAAGCGGATGCCGGCACGGCGCAGCCGGAGGACAGCCGTCCTGATGACGCATATGAGATGGAAGAATCCCTGCTGACACAGGAGGAAGCAGAAGCATTGATCGATCCCCTGATACAGTGGGCGGGACTTTATATGATAGGCAGAATGGAGAAGCATGAAACCTTTGATGATGCATTAAAATTACAGACGGCGGGCGTTACGATAGCATATGGCTGTCTGCCGGATATTTCATCAGAGATCCTGATGGCGGATGAGGTGGAAGGAGTCTGGGACGCCGCACCGGAAGGATATCTGTATGCCGACCCGGAGAAGATACAGGCTGCTGAGGAATGGCTGTTTGGTGAAACCGTGAGCGCCATTCCGATGATGGATGATCTGACCGGTACAGGGAAGGTATGCATGAATGACGGAGAAGGCGGTATGCTGGTAATGGCGGGTGACTGGGGAATTGCGTGCCCGCGTGGAGATATTGTGTCGATTGAAAATATGGGCGGTATCTTAAATATGGTCACGGTTTCTTACGTGCTGTACGATCATGAGGAAGATACGATCTCTGAGGAACTGGGCTGGATCGAATATCTGGTTCAGGGAACGGCGGAATCAGGTCAGACGCCAAAGATCATTGATATGAATATTCAGGTGCTTTATGTGGATCAGGCGGGCTATCTGTATGAAAACTGGAAAGACGGCGCAACGGAATGGATTACAGACGGTTACAGCCTGATGATTCCCGGAAATTGGGAGGAACGCGTCCATATATATCAGACGGACGGCGCGGATAATTTTATCTGTTCTGCAGCGGCAAGCGAGAATTATATGGGAGTTTTATTTACGATCGTCCATATGCAAAGGGGAGCACAGATAGAAGCGCCTAATTATGAAGTCTTGGGAGAAAATACTGCAGGGATGTATATTGTGGTGTTTCCTTCCGATGTGCAGGTCGATCCGGATGATGGGTATGCCGCAAGGGAATACACGGATCTGGGCAATTATACGGAAGAAGTATTATCTACTTTTCAGATGCGTTGATTTGCTCAGCGCTTCTAATGAAACAAAACGGATAGGAGAGAACGGAGAAGGCTTGGTAAAGAAACATGATGGAAGAGCAGAAGATAACAGATACATATTCATGGGTACATATCAGAAATATCTGTATTGCCGGTGTGACGGGCATTTTATTTGCTGTTTATCTTGGAATGTCATTGTTTTATGATGACCACCTGTATGCGAATACTTATATCAATGGAGTGCCTTATGCCAACGACACACCACCGGAGGCGGATCAGGCTCTGCGGGAACGATGGGATGGATATTCGATTGTCATATATAGCAAGAATGGCGAATCCGCAGTGATTTCCGCTGAAGAGATCGGACTTTCCTGTGATTACGCGCAGTCCGCGGACACGATCAAGGTGCAGCAGAATGCGCTGCTGTGGCCGGGGGAGATGTATGGGATCAATGATTATTTCATTGATTATACTGTCCATTATGACGAAGACAAACTGCGGGCGGCGCTGGCGGAGATTCCTTTTTTACAGGAGGAAAATATGATTGCTCCCCAAAATGCTTATATTGGTACATACAATCAGGAGCTTGGCAGCTTTGAGGTCGTATCGGAAAAACCGGGGACGTGGATTGATCAGGATAAGGTATATGAAATGGTGAGTGCAGCCATTGAGAAGGAAGATCAGATCCTCCGGCTGGATGAATACGGCTGTTATGTCTTGCCGGAGATCATGTCGGACAATGAAGAGCTGCTTGAAGAATTGGCGTATTATAATAAATATATGCAGGCATCCATTACCTATCAGTTTGGTCCGGAAGAGGAGGTCGTGGATTTTACGGTCTATGAAAGCTGGATTCAGGAGTGGGGCAATACGATCCGGATCGATGAAGCGGCGGCGGAAGAGTATCTGCGCACATTGGCGGAGCAGTACGATACCTATAATGGCAGGATGAATTTTACCACAGTCGACGGTTATGTCATCAATCTTCCGAAAGGCGGATTTGGCTGGAAGATGGATGTTGCGGCGGAGACGGAGCTTCTGATTAGTGATATCAAAGCGGGAACGATCGATGTAAGGGAACCGCTCTATTCCTGTGAAGGCGCATCCCGGGATAATGATATCGGGGATTTTTATATCGAGGTGGATATGACCTCGCAGAGGGTTTATATCATCGATCATGGAGAGATCGTTTTGGAAAGCGACTGTGTGACCGGCAATATGTCTAACGGCTGCGAAACGCCCCCCGGAATCTTCGGATTGACCTATAAGACAAGAAATGCAACGCTGCGTGGAAGGGATTATGTTTCTTATGTGAAGTATTGGATGCCGTTTAATGGAAATATCGGCTTTCATGATGCATCCTGGAGAACACTCTTTGGGGGAGACATTTATCTGACAAGCGGTTCTCATGGCTGTATCAATCTGCCAACGTCATTTGCGGCAAAGCTGTACGATTATATTTATAAAGATTGCCCGGTTATCTGCTATTATCTGACGGAGGATGTTATTGTGGAATATCCGGACAATATAGATCCTGATTTTGCGGTGTCAGGGAATCATACAACCGATACTGCTTTGGAAGCGTCAGAAGATAATATAACCGATACTGCTTCTGAAGCATCAGAAGATAATATAACCGATACTGATTCTGAAGCGTCCGAAGGTAATACGACCGATACTGCTTCTGAAGCGTCCGAAAGTAATACAGCCGATACTGCTTCTGAAGTGTCCGGAAATGGTATAACTAATACACAGAACATAAGCCGGTAGCTGATCAATAGTTCTGCTTCAAGCAGAGATATGATACAGCATGGGGACTGAATATGGGAAAATTATATGACATATTGACAGAATATGGCGAGTCCGATGCCTATCCCTATCATATGCCGGGACATAAGCGGTATGAGGGAGAGGGAACGCCACTCTTCTGGAAAGAATATTATAAAAGGGATATTACGGAAATAGACGGCTTTGACGGTCTGCATCATGCGGATGGCATTTTAAAAGAAGCAATGGAACGGGCGGCCAGGCTGTATCATTCCGAACATACCTATTTTTCGGTTAATGGAAGTACGGCGGGCGTGCTGACGGCGGTCATGGCGGCAGTACCGCGGGGCGGCAGCCTGATTATGATGCGTGGCAGCCATAAAAGCGCATATCATGGGATACTGCTTGGCGGGATGCGCGGCATCTATCTGCCATCCGGGACGGATCCGGAGACGGGACTGGATCTCGGTGTGACGGCCGATCAGGTGATCAGTATGGCAGAGGCGCATCCGGAGGCGGGAGCCATATTTTTGACATCGCCTACATATGAGGGGATTTCCATGCCGCTTCGGGAGATCGCGGATGAACTTCATAAGAGAGATCAACTGTTAATCGTTGACGCTGCTCATGGAGCCCATTTCGGCATGGCGGATTATCTGCCGGAAAATGCAGTAGATGCCGGGGCGGATATTGTCATTCACAGCCTTCATAAGACGCTCCCGGCGCCGACGCAGACAGCGCTGCTGCATGTCAATGGCGGTAGAGTCAGCATCCGTCAGGTAGAACGGTATTTATCCGTTTTTCAGAGCACCTCACCTTCCTATGTTTTAATGGCGGGTATTGATGAATGTATCTGTATGCTTCAAAACGGTAAAGAGAGGTTATTTGCGGCATTTTATCAGAAGCGGAAAAAACTGCATGCTTTATCAGACGGATTGAAGCACATCCGTATTGTTGACGCATTTACTCCGCTGGCTTCGTCTTCCGGCAAGCCGGACGGATATGCCCCGGAGATGGGTAAGCTGCTGTTGATACCCGATCGGGAGTATATGACGGCAAGGGATTTACACGATGCTTTAAGATTGCGATACCATCTGCAGCCGGAGATGGCGGCATCTATGTATGTGCTGCTGTTTCTTACGATCATGGATACGGAGGAGGGATATAGGAGACTTTCGGACGCGCTGCATGAGATCGATCATAATATGGAAAAAACAGACAATACTAAAAAGTGTCTTAAGAAAAAATGTACAAGAGATCTGCCGGAGGCGGTTTATACGATGGCTGAGGCGGATGCGATGGAGGGAGAATGGATATCCTCTGAGGATGCTATAGGAAGGATTAGTCAGGGGATCGTGGCAGTCTATCCGCCCGGACAGCCTTTGCTAGTGCCGGGAGAACGTATCACAAAACAGGTGATTGAAGAATTGCAATATTGCAGAAGCAGCGGATGTGAAGTACATGGTATTGCTTTATGGGAGGAAGATCCTGATATGTTTCGATTATTATGTATATGTGACAAAGGGTAACTCAGATATCTTGTTGATAAAATCATTTTTAAACAACTATTTTTAAACTTCGAGTTATGCAAAACTTATAGATAGAATTGTGAAAGAGTTAAATCCGATTTACATAACTTTTTGCTGGAAAATATGTGTTCCAAAAACATCATGTTATGAAATCATTTTTGGAACAAATATTTTCCGACTTCGAGTTATGTAAATCTTATAGACGGAATTGCGAAACTCTCAATAGCAGAAAGTTGATTGAGCAGAGTTTCGCAATTGCCTGATGAAAAACAGGAAACAATGGAACCAGAGAGATCAGAAAGGATATTATTAATGAAAGAAATTAGAAAAACCAAGATTGTATGTACGATAGGACCTGCCTGCGAGAAAGAGGAAATGCTGGAAAAAATGATGCTGGCCGGTATGGATGTTGCAAGATTTAATTTTTCACATGGAACACAGGAGGATCAAAAGGAACGGTTAGACCGCGTGCGTAAGGTTGCCGAAAAACTGGCGCTTCCCGTGGCTATGTTAATGGANACCAAGGGACCGGAGATCAGGCTGAGAGATTTTATGAACGGCAAAGAGATCCTGCAAAGAGGTCAGACATTTACCCTGACGACAGAGGAAATGATGGGAACCGCGGAACGNGCCACGATTACCTATAAGAATCTGAAAAATGATGTATCCGTAGGAACGCATATNNTNATNGANGACGGNAAAGTNGANATGGTNGTGAAAGAGATCACNGATACCGATATTATATGTGAGGTGATCACCGGNGGNAANGTCAGCAANCATAANGGCGTGAATGTGCCGGGNGTAGAGCTTTCCATGCCGTATATCAACGAAGTGGATGATTCGGATATNCGTTTTGCGGCGNANCAGNNATATGATTTTATTGCGGCNTCTTTTGTCAGATGTAANGAGGANGTNCTGGCNGTCCGTANGATTNTGGATGAGTATGAAAGCGAGATAAAGATTATNTCCAAGATTGAGAACATGCAGGGCATCANGAATCTGGATGANATATTAGANGTATCGGACGGCGTTATGGTGGCAAGGGGAGATATGGGTGTTGAGGTATCCATGGAGGAGATTCCTATCCTGCAGAAAGAGATGATCAAAAAGGCGGTTGCACAGGGAAAGCATGTCATCACGGCAACGCAGATGTTAGAATCCATGGTAAGCAATCCCCGTCCCACTCGGGCGGAGACGACGGACGTAGCAAATGCAATTTTTGACGGTACGACAGCGATCATGCTTTCCGGAGAAAGTGCAGCGGGAGAGTATCCGGTAGAAGCGGTGGAGACAATGTCCCGTATCGCGCTCCGGACGGAGCAGAGCATTAACCATGCAGGGAGGATGCGCCGGTCAGATTACGGTGTGCAACTGGGAATCACGGATGCGATTTCACACGCTACCTGTGAAACGGCGGTAGATGTGGGAGCTGCGGCGATCCTGACGGTTACGATGTCAGGATTCACAGCGGGAAAGATTTCCCGGTATAAGCCGTCATGTCCAATCGTTGCATTTACGACGACACAGGAAGTGTGCCGTCAGATGAATCTTTTGTATGGCGTGAAACCCTTCCTGATCGGGGAAGACAATTCGGAGGAACATCTGTTTGAAACGGCTTTGGAGGCTGCCAAAGAGGCAGGTTATGTACAGGAGGGCGACAAAGTAGTGCTGACGGCGGGGCTTCCGCTTGGCATTGCCGGCAATACGAATATGATCCGGGTTGTGGAAATAGATTGAAAAATCAAAGAATAAAACAAAAGAAACAGGTATGATCATGGGGAAATTATTCTATATTATGGGGAAAAGCGCCAGCGGCAAAGATACTTTGTATCGGATCTTAGCCGGAGACCGGACTCTCGGTTTAAGGCTGGTCGTTCCTTATACGACGCGCCCGATCCGGCAAGGGGAATGTGAGGGAGAGACGTATCACTTTGTAGATAAAAGCAGGCTGGATGAGATGAATGCGCAGGGCAGGGTGATCGAGGCACGCTGTTATCATACAGTCCATGGTGACTGGTATTATTTTACTGCGGATGATGGACAGATCGATCTTTCCGGGAATGATTATTTGATGATAGGTACGCTGGAATCTTATGAAAAGACAAGGGAATATCTGGGGAAAGAGAAGGTTGTACCTGTTTATGTTGAAGTAGAGGACGGGGAACGCCTGCAGCGCGCGTTAAATAGGGAACGCATCCAAAAAGAACCGAAATATCAGGAAATGTGCCGGAGATTCCTTGCCGACGTAGGAGATTTCAGCGATGAGCAGTTAGAACGGCTGGAGATCCTCAGAAGATTTCATAATGATACGATGGAGAAGTGTCTAGCGGAGATTCGCGATTTTATCCTGTCGGAAAAAGACGATGCTTCTATCGGCAGTGAGTAACGCCGGAGTGTTGTTGAGTATAGATCATAGCTGAAAGAGATGATAATATATGGATCATTTGAAGATTAATCAATTATCACAGCCGGTGCATGTGGAACATGCGCAGAAGGTACAGGAGGCGGACGGCTCCTTTAAATTCATGCTTGCCAGTAATATTCAGGAGGGTGAGCTGCAGGAGAAGCTGACTGTACTGATGGAAGAGATCACGCAGCAGGGGGAAAAGATCAGTAAGAAAAAGGATATCAGGGACATGAAGAAATACCGTGCCCTGATCAAGGAATTTATGAATGAGATCGTGAACCATTCCCATGAATTTACCAGAGAGAATTTTCTGGATCGTCGGGGCCGCCACAGAGTTTATGGCATCATCAGACTGGTAGATGAGAATCTGGATGCATTGGCCCAGGCTTTGGTGAAGGATGAGAAGGATAATGTGGAGATCCTTTCTAAGATCGGCGAGATCAGAGGGTTGATTCTGGATCTGTTTATGTAGGATATAGTTTGTCATTGGGCTATTAAGCAATGCGAATATTTTGACTTTTTTGTAATATTATGAAAGAATAAAATTTCAGAAATATCATATGAACCGGATATCAGGAACAGTCAATTATATAACTTTATGCTTTGGCAAAATTAAAGAAGGGAGTGATCGGGTATGGCATTGTTTTCAGAGATCATCGGGCAGGAGCAGATCAAGGAGCAGTTAAAAGGAGCGATTTCGCAGGATATAGTTTCCCACGCCTATCTGATTCACGGCGAAATGCGGTCCGGTAAGGAATTTGTTGCGAAAATATTTGCACAGGCATTGCAGTGTGAGGAAAGACAGGAAGGAGAGCCTTGTCAGGAATGCCGTTCGTGTAAACAGGCGGCATCAGGTAATCATCCGGATATTATTGCCCTAAGCCATGATATGCCCAATACAATCGGCGTGGATGACGTGCGGGACAAGATCAATAATACGGTATTGATCAAGCCGTATAGCAGCCGATATAAGATCTATATCATAGAAAATGCGGAAAAAATGACGACGCAGGCTCAGAATGCTCTATTAAAGACGCTGGAGGAACCGCCCGCGTATGCGGTATTTCTTCTGCTGACCGCTTCCATGGAAGCGATGCTTCCCACGATCGTCAGCCGCTGCGTCGTATTACATATGAAGCCGGTGCAGGATGAGGAGATGCGCAGATACCTGATGCGCGATCTGAAAGTGCCGGATTATCGGGCGGAGATCTGCGTTGCTTTTGCAAGGGGAAATGTTGGAAGGGCAAAAGCCCTTGCATCTAACGAGGATTTTGATAAAATAAGACAAGCGACATTATCTCTGATGAAAAATATCTTTGATATGGATACGGCAGAGGTCATGGAGGCGATCAATGATATCAAGAAGGATGGTNTGGATATTNGCGATTATCTTGATATTATGTCGGTNTGGTATCGGGATGTGCTGCTTTTTAAAGCNACTCATGATATGAATCATNTGATNTTTCGGGATGAGATCCAGAGTATCAAGAAGATTGCGCAGCACAGTGACTANGAAGGGATCGAGGAAGTGATCNATGCTTTGGAAAAGGCAAAGANCAGGCTTGCCTCGAAAGTCAGTCTGGAACTGACGATTGAGCTTTTGCTGCTGACCATTAAGGAAAATTAACATACGTTTATTCGTTTTACAAATATTGTGCCTGCGACATAGCGTTAAAGTATATTTAAATTTGCAGGTTACGGAAAGGCATGGTTATTATTATGACAAAAATAGTCAGTGTGCGTTTTCGCACAGCTGGAAAGATCTATTTCTTTGCGCCCGGCGATCTGGATATCGTAAGGGGCAATCATGTGATCGTAGAGACGGCAAGAGGGATCGAATACGGCACTGTAGTAGGAGATGCAAGAGAGATAGAGGATGACAAGGTGGTACAGCCGCTGAAATCGGTGCTTAGGATAGCGACGCCAAAGGATGACGAACAGGCGGCGAAGAATAAGGAGAAGGAAAAGGACGCCTTTAAGATCTGCCTGGAGAAGATACAGGCGCATGGTCTGGAAATGAAGCTGATCGATGCGGAATATACATTTGACAACAATAAGGTATTGTTTTATTTTACTGCTGATGGCAGGGTGGATTTNCGGGAGCTGGTAANGGATNTGGCAAGTGTGTTCCGTACCAGGATTGAGCTGCGTCANNTCGGTGTNAGAGATGAAACGAAGATCAGGGGAGGTATCGGCAACTGNGGAAGATCGTTATGCTGTCATTNCTATCTGTCGGAATTTATTCCGGTTTCGATCAAGATGGCAAAGGAGCAGGGGCTGTCCCTGAACCCTACAAAGATCTCCGGCGTATGCGGAAGGCTGATGTGCTGCTTAAAGCATGAGGAGGNCACATNTGAGGAGNTAAATANANAGCTNCCGAATCCCGGCGATCGTGTGACTACGCCGGAAGGCGACGAGGGCGAGGTGCATAGTGTCAGCGTTCTGCGCCAGCAGGTGAAAGTCATTGTGGATGATAATGATGAAAAAGTGATCAAAGAATATGCCGTGGAAGACTTAAAATTTAAGCGCCGCCACAGAAGGGAGAAGGTAGATCTTTCTCCTGAGGAGCTCAAAGAACTTCAACGTCTGGAAAGAGAGGATTCCAAAGGAGGAAAATCAAAGCTGGATGACAATTGAGTTAAAGGATGGAGAACGTCTTGACGATCTGCAGCGTAACCACTATCGGATCATACAGCACCCTGAGAAATTTTGTTTTGGCATGGATGCGGTGCTTTTGTCCGGATTTGCCGTGGCTAAGAAGGGGGAGCATGTACTGGATCTGGGGACGGGAACGGGTATCCTTCCGATTCTGCTTTCCGCCAAGACGAAAGCAAAGCATCTGACCGGACTGGAGATTCAAGAGGAAAGCGCGGATATGGCGCGCCGGAGTGTGTTATTAAATGATCTTCAGGACAGGATAGAGATCATTACGGGAGACATCAAGGAGGCAGGCAGTATATTCGCGCCTGCTTCTTTTGAAGTGGTTACCTGCAATCCGCCATACATGATCGCGGAACATGGACTGACCAATCCGAACCAATACAAGGCGATCGCGAGGCATGAGATCTGCTGTACCCTGACGGATGTTGCTGCGGCATCTGCCAAAGTATTGAAGCCGGGAGGAAGGCTGTATATGGTGCACCGTCCGTTTCGAATGGCGGAGATCATACGGACGATGTCGGCATTTGGTTTAGAGCCGAAACGCCTAAGGATGGTCTACCCTTACGTGGATCAGGAACCGAATATGCTTCTGCTTGAGGCTGTCCGCGGGGGAAAGTCCGGTATGACAGTGGAGAAACCGTTGATCATCAACGAGGCGCCGGGAGTCTATACCCGGGAGATCACGGAACTTTATAGCTTTTAATGCAAGTGGATATATGTGGTATTTTGGATGAGAATGATTGACGGCAAATGGCACAAAAGAAGTTGTGCGAACTCCATTGCACCGAGCATTCCAATGAGCCTCTAAAAGCGAAAATCGTGTTCAGCAGAGGCTTCCACGATTTTTGAGTCTCATTTCCATGGTGCAAAAGTCGTTCGCCCAATCTTCTTTTGCGCCAGTTGCCGAGTAAAGTTTTTCTTTAAGGCTTATGATCATTACGTCATAATATGATATTTTATGTGAGAGATATATGGTATTTTGTATGAGGTTTACATAACTCGAAGTTGGAAAATATGTGTTCCAAAAATGATTTCATAACATGATTTTTTTGGAACACATATTTTCTGACAAAAAGTTATGTAAACCGGACAACATATTTCTATACCCATTATATCTTTATGGAAAGGAGCCCAACATGTCCGGAACATTATACCTGTGCGCGACCCCCATCGGAAATCTTAAGGATATTACAGCCAGAGTGCTTGAGACGCTGGAGCAGGTGGATGTGATTGCGGCAGAGGATACGAGGAACAGCATCCATCTTCTGACGCATTTCGGCATCAAAACCCCGATGACCAGTTATCACGAATATAATAAGACAGAAAAGGCATATCAGCTGATCAGCAGTTTAAAGGATGGGAAAGATATTGCGTTGATTACGGATGCAGGGACTCCGGCAGTCTCGGATCCCGGTGAGGTGCTTGTGAGGATGTGTCAGGAAGAGGGGATCACCGTCACTTCCCTGCCTGGACCGGCAGCGTGTATCACGGCATTGACGCTTTCCGGACTTTCGACCAGACGGTTTTGCTTTGAGGGCTTTCTGCCATCGGACAAAAAGGAAAAAAAGGAAGTTCTTGCTGAAATGGAGTCGGAGACCCGCACTATGATCCTTTATGAAGCGCCGCATCATTTAAAGAGAACGCTGGAGGAATTATATGATGTCCTGGGAGATCGCAGGATGACAATCTGCAGGGAGCTGACCAAAAAATTTGAAACGGTGCTTCCCACGACTTTATCGGAAGCGCTGGCCATGTATAAAAATGAGGATCCCAGAGGAGAATATGTATTGGTGCTCGCCGGAAAAGAGCGTGAGCAGGTCAGGCTGGAGGAGCGGCAGAAATGGGACAGCGTAAATATCGCGGAACATGTGGCGTTCTATGAGGAGAAGGGACTGTCCAGAAAGGATGCAATGAAGCGCGTGGCGGCAGATCGGGGAGTGGGAAAAAGGGAAATTTATGAATATCTGCTGAAAAACTGTGATTAATAGTTGACAAACAGTGTATGACTTAATATACTTTATTTGTCTTATAATTATAGTAACAAAGGAGATAGTAATTATGCTGGAAAAAATTGCAGAAATGATCGCAGAGCAGCTTCATGTATCACCGAGTGTAGTCATTACGGAGGAAACTTCGTTCAAACAGGATCTGAGGGCTGATTCCTTTGAGCTGATGGAGCTGGTTATGGCTTTGGAGGAAGAATATGGTATTAAGATAGAGGATGAGGAGCTGGAGAATTTTGAAACAGTCGGAGATGTATTGAACTACATCAAAAGTCAGGGGATCGATGAGGATTAATGAGATATTCCCAACTGTATAAAAGCATGCAGGGCGTGTCCATTCGGACACGCTTCTTTATACACAAAAGAAGCAATGAAAAGCAGGCAATTGTGAAATTCTCAGTGCTGCACAATAGGAAAGAGTCTGATAAGAGTTTCGCAAACGCCTAGTAATAAAATAATAAGGAGGATCCCTGTATGGATCGAATTATGACCAATTGTCTTGATAAAGGGTTTTTTCTATATCAAAAAGAATTTGAAGAGGCGGCGATCCGTGTGCTCCGTTCCGGATGGTATATCATGGGAAGAGAGCTGGAATGCTTTGAGGGTGAATTTGCGGATTATATCGGCGCGAAACACTGCGTTGGTACTGCAAGCGGTCTGGATGCGCTGATATTGGCATGCAGGACGCTCGGACTGCAGGAGGGGGACGAGGTCATTGTACAGGCGAATACGTATATCGCGACAGTCATGGCGATTACAATAGCGGGCGCAACGCCGGTGTTTGTGGAGCCGGATGAATACTTTCAGATCGATGCCGATAAGATCGAAGAGAAGATCACGGATAAGACGAAGGCCGTCATGGTGGTGCATCTGTACGGACAGGCTGCAAAGATGGATCGGATCATGGAGATCTGTGGGAAATATGATCTGCGGCTGATCGAGGATTGCGCGCAGTCCCACGGAGCTGATTATCAGGGGAAGATGACAGGCACCTTTGGGGATATCGGCTGTTTTTCCTTTTATCCCACTAAGAATCTCGGCGCGTTCGGAGATGGGGGCGCGATTGTGACGGATCGTGAGGAGTACCGGGATCAGATCAGGATGCTGCGCAATTATGGAAGCAGGGTCAGATATTATAATGAAGAGGTCGGCATGAATTCCAGACTGGACGAGCTGCAGGCGGCTCTTTTGTCGGTGCGTCTGAAGCATCTTCCGCAGCTGACGGAGGAACGCAGGAAGATTGCGGAAAAGTATCTTAATGAGATTCATAACGGGAAGATTTTTCTGCCGAAGCATAGAGAGGGTGCAGGACATGTATATCATCAGTTTGTCATCCGATGCAAAGAACGGCAGAGGTTAATGGAATATCTTAAGGAGCGGGGGATCGATACGATCATACATTATCCGATCCCGCCGCATCTTTCAAAGGCTTATGCGTATTTGGGACATCAAAAGGGGGATTATCCCATCACGGAAGCATATGCGGATGAAGCGCTTTCGATTCCGATGTATAACGGACTGACGACGGCGGAACAGGAGCGGGTGATCGATGCGCTGAATCAATTTTGATGAAGGCGGCATTTTCAACTGCCAGGATTGTGTGGCAGGCAGCATAAATGATGTTACAGTAGCTGCCCGCAAAGGAGGCTTGCAGCATGGATACAGGAATAAAGATAAAGCTGCCGCAGGCAGTAGAGGAAATTATCGGACAGATTAATGATGCAGGCTATGAAGCGTACATTGTGGGAGGATGTGTGCGGGATACCTTATTGCATAAAGAGCCGAATGACTGGGATATCACGACTTCGGCGACACCTGTTCAGATCAAGGCGATCTTTAAAAGGACGATCGATACCGGAATACAGCACGGAACCGTGACCGTTATGAAGGGAAGGCAGGGCTATGAGGTAACCACGTATCGGATCGATGGAGCTTATGAGGATGCAAGACATCCGAAGGAAGTGATCTTTACGCCTGAACTGAAGGAAGACTTAAAGAGGCGTGATTTTACGATCAATGCGATGGCATATCATCCTGATACAGGACTTGTGGATCCCTTTGATGGCAGGAGAGATCTGGAAGCTCACGTGATCCGCTGTGTGGGAGATCCGAAGGAGCGTTTTACAGAAGATGCGCTGCGGATGATGCGCGCTGTCAGGTTTGCGGCGCAGTTGGATGATGAGATTGAGGAGCATACATTGGCTGCAATCAGGGACTTGGCGCCGTCCATCGCAAAGATCAGTGCAGAACGTATCCAGACAGAGCTGGTAAAGCTATTGATATCGGATCATCCGGAACGATTCCGGACATTTTATGAGTGCGGGTTGACGGCTTATTTTCTGCCGGAATTTGACCGGATGATGACGACCGTACAGAACAATCCGCATCATTGCTATACCGTCGGTGAGCATGCTCTTCACAGTCTTTCTCATATCAGAGCGGATCAGAGCCTGAGGCTTGCCATGCTTTTGCATGACATTGCCAAGCCGGAGACAAAGACTACGGATGAATGGGGCGTGGATCATTTTCAGGGGCATCAGGAACGCGGCAGCAAAATGGCGGAAGATATTTTAAGGCGTTTAAAATTTGATAATCAAACAATTGCTATGGTGAAGGGGCTGGTTGCCAGTCATGACAGGAGGATAGAGCCGAATGAAAGATCGGTGCGCAGAGCGATCCATCAGATCGGAGAAGAGTATTTTCCGGCATTATTTGAGGTCGGAAAAGCGGATGCCATGGCGCAGAGTGAATATCGGAGAAAAGAAAAGCTTGCGGCGATAGAAGAAGGCTTTCAGATATACCAGAAGATCAAAGAGGAAGAACAGTGTATATCGTTGAGAAGCCTTGTGGTCAATGGCAGGGATCTGATCCGGGCGGGCGTCGCGCCGGGACGGGAGCTTGGCATGATTTTGGAGCAGATGCTGCAGGATGTGATCGAGGAGCCTTCCCATAATACAAGGGAATATCTGATGCAGCGCTATGTGCCGTGAAGATCGTTCCTTGTGAGAATTTGGAATATTCCATTAAAAACATTCATAGGATAGTGTATGCCGAAAATGGCGGAAAGGGCGGTAATCCTATGAATGACAGGGCAGTCAGTATGCTTGAGAATTATGAATTAAATGTGCTCCGTACCTATCGGGGAAGAAGCGCGATCATATGTGAGACAGATCAGGGACTGAAGGTGCTCAGGGAATACCGCGGAACGGAAGAACGGATCGCCAGGATTGATCAGCTTTTAAGGACTGTAAGGGAGAGATCGGGATATCTTTTGGATGCTTATATGCGGAATAAAGAGGGGATGTATCTCTGCCGGGACCGCGAGCAGAATACCTATATCCTTAAAGATTATTATGAAGGGAAAGAATGNNGTCCNACGNATATGACTGATATNNGCATGGCATTTGCCNATATGGCNAAACTGNATAAAGCGATGCGCGTGCCGCAGGAAGTTCNGGTACAGGGCAACAGCGGACTTTTAAATGAAATACATAAACGCAATGCAGAGCTGAAACGGGGGAAAAAATTTATCCGGGGAAGAGCCGGACGGAGTAATTTTGAGAATTTTCTGCTGATCAATTATGACTTTTTTATGAGGAAGGCATTGGCGATAGAGGAACGGCTGGAACAGGAGGATTTTGGCGAATATGACCGCGCGCTCCTTACGGAGGGCATATTCTGCCATGGAGATTTCCAGTATCACAATATAGTTTTTACGTCTTCGGGTCCTGCGGTGATGAATTTTGAAAAATTCCAATGGGACAGCGGGATCAGGGATTTTTCCCTGTTTTTTAGAAAGGTAATGGAGAAAAATGGCTGGGATCTTAACTGTGCGGAGATCTGTGCCGAAAATTACCTGAAAGAGAGGGAGTTCTCCGAAGCAGAAAAAAAACTGTTGATTTACCGTCTTTCCTATCCGGAAAAATTTTGGAAAATTGTTAATTTTTACATAAATACACGCAAGTCAGTCGTGATGGAACGCAATACCGATAAGCTGAAAAAGATTATGGAGCAGGAACCGCTTAGAGAGAAAGGGGTTTCCTTTCTGGAGTCGCTGTTATATAATCATACATGAAAGAATTAAGTGCGGCTTACATAACTTATTGTTGGAAAATATGTGTTCCAAAAATATCATGTTATGAAATCATTTTTGGAACACATATTTTCCAACTTTGAGTTATGTAAATCTCATGGGCGAAATTGCGAATTTATAAAGTAATTGTTTTGTAACTGCCTAGGAGCATAAAACAGACAATTGCGAAACTCTCAATAGTATAAAATTTATTGTGAAGCATTGACAAATTCATAAGCAGACCTTTGAAAAACTGCCGGCAGTGCCGCAGCGTTTTTCACGAAGCGAAAGCGTGTCTGCGTTGAATTGTCAATGCTGCACAATAGGAAAGAATTTAAATAGAGTTTTGCAATTACCTGAACACTTTATACTTTTATTTGAGGAGAACGAAAGAGTGGTAAAATTACAAAGAGTACAAGTCTTATATCTGCTTCTGCTGTGCCTGGGTCTGTTTTGGCTGACGGGCTGCGCTCAGCTGACGGGAAGCGGCACAGGAGGTCAGCAGGGCAATTATGATACCGGCTTTGTTCCTGCGTCAAGCGGCAATTATGATTCCAGAGATACGGCGATCGTGATCAGCAAGAATACCGAGGCTTCGACGATCACATTTAAAAATATGGAGCTGGGCAGATTTTATACGTTAAATTATGACGGCGCCACGGCGTATTATGATAAATACGGACAGGCGTTGTCGCTTGAACAGGTACGGATCGGGGAGATTGTGAGCGTGGATTTTCTACACCGTGCGAAGCGTCTGGACAGTCTGCGCCTTTCTTCGGAAACATTTGCGTTTGACTGGGTGGAACAGTTCGCGATGGAGACGGGCAGCAGGGAAATAAAATTAAATAATGAGATATACAGGATGGTGCAGGATGTGGTAGTGCTTACGGAAAACGGCATCGGCGACCGGATGGATATCAACGAGGCGGATGTGCTGCGGGTGAGCGGTCATGATCATCTGATAGAAAGTATCGTAGTGGAGCGCGGTCATGGTTATCTGCGACTTAGCAATGACAGCTTTTTTATCGGCGGTTTTTTGGAGATAGATCATTCCAAGATCTATCAGGTCAGTGAGGACATGCTGATTTCCGTACCGGTGGGAACTTATGAGGTGACGATTTCCAATGCCGGCTGCAGCGGTACGGAGACGATNACGGTTAAGGGAAATGAAGAATATGAGTGGGATGTCAGNGAATGGCAGGGNGAAGCCAAATACGGCGTGCTGGTATTTACGGTATCGCCTTCCAATGCCAAGGTTTATATCGATGGCAGACGCGTTGATACCGATACGGAGCAGAATCTGACTTATGGTATCCATCAGATGGTGGTCGTGGCGGAAGGATATCAGACGATCAGCAAATACATCAGGGTCAGTGAAGAATATTCCAATATGGATATCACGATGGAATGGGGATCGGGAGATACTAACACGACATCGGGAAATAACGTATCAGGTAATAACGTGTCAGNTAATAACGTGTCCGATAATAACGTATCCGGTAATAATGTATCCGNTAATAACGTATCCGGTAATAATGTATCCGGTAATAATGTATCCGGTAATAANGTATCCGATAATAGCATATCCGGTAATAATGTATCCGGCGATAATGCTTCCGGCAATCATTCCTCCGGCAATACGTCATCCCAGGGGACACCGTCTGATCGGACNCCGGTCAGCGCCTCCGGGTATAAGGTGACGATCGAGGGGCCGGAAGGCGTTGAAGTTTTTAAGGATGGAACCTACATCGGTCTGGCTCCGGTCAGCTTTCCGAAAGAAGAAGGCTCTTATATCATCATTCTCAGGAAAAACGGTTGTCAGACCAGAAGTTATACGATTACGGTAGATGCTTCCGCCAAGGATATCAGCTATTCTTTTTCGGCACTACTGCCAATAAATTAGGAAATTGTTTTGTAATTACATACAAAATATCATGAATTTGGGAAAAACTGGAGAAACGTATTGACAAAACTCAAAAAAACGAATATAAAAGACTTATGACGTTTTCGNTNGAAAACGGACAAGTCTATAAAAATATCTAGGAGGAGTTCAAGAATGAACAAGACAGAATTGGTAGCAGCTGTTGCTGATAAGGCAGGGATCACAAAGAAGGATGCTGAAGCAGTAGTAGCAGCTTTTACTGACACAGTAACCACAGAGCTTAAGAAGGGCGGAAAGGTTCAGTTAGTTGGATTTGGTACATTTGAAGTTACCACAAGAGCTGCTAGAACAGGACGCAACCCGCAGACAGGCAAGGAGATGAAGATCGCAGCATCTAAGGCTCCGAAGTTCAAACCGGGCAAGGCATTTAAGGATGCAGTGAACTAATTACGGACANAATCAGATGCGGGCAGCTTCCNANNGGGGCTGCCCGCTTTTGNATGCACAGGNCCGCATAAAAAAGCGCGAAACAGAAAAGAGGNAATGCATGAGACTGGATAAATTTTTAAAGGTATCACGATTGATCAAGCGGCGGACTGTCGCCAATGAAGCATGCGACGCCGGCAGGGTGATGGTGAATGATAAGCCTGCCAAGGCTTCCGTCAATGTAAAACCCGGAGATATCATCACCATCGGGTTTGGCAACAGGGAGACGAAAGTGGAAGTCCTTACCATACAGGAAAGTGTGAGGAAGGAAGATGCGGAAAATATGTATAAATATCTCTAAGTCATAGAGGAAGGATTTTGGGCATATATTGAATTAAGGTCGAATCATCCGCAGGGAAGCCTGTGAGATAGAGCAGGGCAAATGGAAGAACTGAATGCTAAGAAAACGCACAAGATCCAGATCATGAACCGTCAGACGACGAATCTCAGCGGTGTGTCGGATGTGATATCCTTTGATGAGAAGGAGGTCGTTCTGGAGACAGAGCGCGGAATGTTGACGATCCGCGGGGACGGACTGCATGTGAGCAGGCTGACGCTGGAAAAAGGCGAGGTCGATGTGGAAGGAAGGGTAGATGCTTTTCAATATTCCGACGGCGCAGCCGGCAGAGGGAAGGAAAGCTCCCTGATCTCAAGGATGTTCCGCTGATGGATGAGATGATACGCCATGAACTTCAGCTGGGGCTGGCATGTTTTTTCATGGGCATGCTGCTGATGGCGTTTTATGATGTGCTGAGGATCTTTAGAAGGGTGATAAGGCATAATATGATAGCGGTTTCGCTGGAGGATATCCTATTCTGGATCATATGCATGATCAGCGCTTTTGAACTGCTGAGAGTGATGAATCAGGGGATATTCCGCTACAGCGTTGCGCTGATGGCAGGCGCGGGTATGTTCTTATATCATATGCTGTTAGGCAGGCATGCAGTGCCGTTTTTCGCAAAGATATTAAATAAAGTGAAAAAACTTATAAAAAAAGTCTTAAAAAAATGTAAAAAAATANTGACGGAGCCGATAAAAAAGGCTATAGNTAGGNTGTATAGGCATTTTAGGGAACGCCNGCGCGAAAGGAAAAAGAAACTTGNAGAGGACGGTAGCATTTCGCAANGAGANAAAGAATAGATCGATGCTGATGATTACAATGCTTGTAATGGCAGCTCTTTTCTTTGTTGTCTATGTAGGCGGCAGGCCTAAAGTTATGGAAAGAGAACGGCTGCAAGCGGAGATTGCCCTGCTTCAGGAACAACTGGAAGCAGAACAGGCAAGATCGGATAAGCTGCGGGAGCTGGAGGTCTATACGCAGACGAAGAAATATGCGGAAGAAGTGGCTAAGGAAGTGTTAGGCTATGTGTATGACGGCGAGATTATCTTCCGGCTGGATGACTAGTTCTATTTGAGCCGCAGCAAAGCTGCGACAGGGGNTTAGTGGATAAACAAAATATATGTCGAAGTAAAATGTTATGTCCGAACAGGGATATGACATTTTTTTTATTGCGGTTCTGTTATAGTTGTACAGATGACAACAAACCGGAGAATAAGCCGGATAACAGACCGGACAGCAGAACGGATAAAAAAGGGCGGAGGGATAGAATCATGGATACGTTGACCAACAAAGACAGGGGAGAGAAAAACATGGAGGGTGTCTTTTCAAGCTATAATCGTCTTCGGATAGAAAATTATGCGGAGGCGTTTCACGATCTTGCATTTAATTTTACGAAATTTGACCAGAGGGAGATGCAGGAAGGAGAATCCAGAGGAGAATATCTGGCGCGGAAAAAGGAATCGGAACAGTGGCAGAGACTGGGAAAAAGATATTCCGATGCGGCGGTTATGATGGATGCCATTGCAAAAGAATGTTATTCCAGCAGAAGACCGCGCGGTATCCAGAGGACAAGCCTGCATCTGCTGCTGCGCAGGGAGAACGTGGCGCTGAAAAATATATATGTGATCTATAACCGTTATCAGCACAGGGAATACTGTCTTTCCATGAAGGTTACAGAGGGACAGAGAAGAAGAGCGGGAAAGGGCGGATATGGCAGGAGCGGATTGTGCGAGACAGAGACGGCTGCAGCTATCCTTTCAGGCGTATTCGGGAGAAAGATCCTTCCGGCGGATAACTGCCCGGTCTTTATCGGGGAGGAATGCCGTGATTATCTGTTTGTTGAGGAAGGCAGATATCATGTGTCTACGGGTACGGCATCCATGACAAAGTCAGGGGAGACGATTTCCGGCGACAATTATTCCTTTTTACAGGGGNGGGACGGAAAGATGAGGGCGCTGTTGTCGGACGGTGTCGGATCCGGAGAAGAAGCCTGCAGGGATTCCGGCCACCTGGTCGATCTTGCGGAAAAATACATGGAGGCAGGATTTGAAAAAAAACAGATGCTTGGCGTACTGGAAGGGATCATGATGGGTAATGCCATGGAAAACAGGATTCCGACGCTGGATCTTTGTGAGATCGATCTGCATACGGGGGAATGTGAGTTTGTCAAGCTGGGAAGCGCGCCCACGCTGATCAAATATGACCGGATGATGGACGAGATTACATCGGAAAATCTTCTGCTGGGGTATGAGAAGATAGAGAATGTTTCTGTCATAAGCCGTCAATTGAAGGAAGACAATTATATTTTTATGATGACGGACGGCGTCTCGGACTATTTTAAGGAAGAACAGAAAAAAGAGCTGTTTGCCAAGATGCTCGGAAGCAAAGGCTACAGCGATCCTACGGTACTGGCGAATTATATTATGAATAAGGCGCTGCAGCTGTCAGCCGGCGATTCGGCAGAGCATAAGCATATCCGGGACGATATGACGGTGCTTGTTTTAAAAATTGATAAGACAGCTGATTGATTTTTACGGATAAAAAGATTATAGTTACTGTATGATTAAAAAAATCAAAAACCATCTTGAAAAAATATGCTGCTTACAATCAGGCGACGCGGTTATTGCCGGGGTATCAGGCGGAGCGGATTCGGTCTGCCTTCTTTGCGTACTGCAAAAGATCTGCGCAGAGACAGGGGCGGCGCTTTATGTAGTGCATGTGAATCATCATCTGCGCACGGAAGCGGATGACGATCAGACGTATGTGGAAATGCTNTGCAGCCAATGGGATATTCCCTGCCGCTGTTATTCTTNTGATGTAAAGAACTATGCGAAGGANNACGGGATCTCGACGGAGGAAGCGGGCAGGCGGCTCCGTTATNAAGCGTTTTATGATCTGAGGGATCAGCTGACTGCGGACGGGGATATCAGGATCGCTGTGGCNCATACGATGGAGGATAATGCGGAAACGATGCTTCTGAATCTTTTNCGGGGGACGGGNCTCAAGGGGCTTCGCGGGATNCCGGTCAGCCGCGGTGATATCATCCGGCCGCTATTGTGCGTAAGGCGGAGCGAGATCGAGGNGTGGCTGACGGCACAGGGGATCGGGTGGCGCAATGACTGCAGCAACGATACGGATGATTATACAAGAAATAAGATACGTCATAAGATGATTCCCATTGCNGAAAAGGAGATCAATGAAAATGCGGTGCTTCATATGAACCGTACCGCAGAGCAGCTTGCCATGGCGGAGGATTATCTGGAAGCTGAGACANAAAAAGCGTGGGAAGCCTGTGTCAGACCACTGGGGCAGAAGGATGAGCTGTCTTTGNCGCCGGATGCCGATACGCTGTCCGGGCAGGGGGAGTATGGCTGCNTGATTTTGANTGAGCCGCTGCTGGCGCTGCATCCCTGTCTCAGAAGCTGCGTTTTGCTGAGGACGATGCAAAAGGCGGCAGGGACGACAAAGGATATCAGCGCCGTCCATGTGCAGGCGCTGGAAGGATTGTTTGATATGCAGTGCGGAAGACAGCTGCATCTGGCATACGGCATGAGGGCAGAGAGAACATATGACGGCGTAATCATAAGAAAGAAGACTGCTGATGCAAAATGCGGCAGGGAAGACCGTCAGGCGGCGGGCGGGTGCGGGAACGATAGGAAAGAGGCGGCGGAAGCGGCTGTTATAAAGATCCCCGGCAGTACGGAGATCTCCGGACTCGGAGTCATTGAAACAAGGATATTCCCGGCGAAAAAACAAAATTTTTGTGAAATTCCAAAAGATAGATATACGAAATGGTTTGATTATGATAAAATAAAAGATACTGTTTGTATCAGAACAAGGCAGGCAAAGGATTATCTTGCCATTGACGTGCGTGGAGGAACGCAGACATTAAAATCCTATTTTATCAATCAGAAGATCCCCCGTGAGGAGCGGGAACAGCTTTTGCTGATTGCGGACGGAAAGCATATTATGTGGATCGTAGGACACCGCGGCAGCCATGGATATTATATTGATGATTCTACGAAAAATATATTGGAGATCAAGATAATATTATTTTAGAGATACAATACAGGGAAAATGGATAGAATAAGAAGAAAGGCACAAAAGGCATGGATGTAAAGATCAGGGTGATGATACCTGAAAAAGACATTGACNGCAGGATCAGNGAGNTCGGCGNNNNGNTCAGCNGGGAGTATGAAGGAAANGCGCTNCATNTNATCTGNATTTTGAAGGGAAGCGTATTTTTTGCAAGTGAGCTTGCCAAGCGGATCACGGTTCCGGTCACGCTGGATTTTATGGAGGTGTCCAGCTATGGCGACGACACGGTATCCAGCGGACATATCAAGATCAAAAAAGATCTTGGAGAATCCATTGCGGGCAGGCATGTCCTTGTGATCGAGGATATCATCGATACCGGGAAGACGCTCAGCTTCCNTATGGAGATGCTGAAGGAANGAAAACCTGCGTCCTTAAAGCTGTGCACGCTGCTTGATAAACCGGACAGAAGGACNCATCCGGTGGATGTGGATTATGTGGGATTTGAAATTCCGGATGAATTTGTGGTAGGATATGGATTGGATTACGCGCAAAAATATAGAAATCTGCCGTATATCGGCGTGGTTGAGAACGAATAGGGGAGAAAGAAGGTTAATAGGTTGAGAAGACAGAGCTTTAATATTTATTTTTTCATTATTATTCTGCTGTTGTTTGCTGCGATCTGGGTCAGTCTGATGAGCCGGCAGTCGGTGAATTATACCAGGATGCAGTTTGATCAGGCNCTGGCGAGAGGCGAAGTCACTGAGATATTGATCCAGCAGAATGAAGAAGTGCCGACAGGTTCCGTGATGGTGTTGATCAANGGAGTGGAACGACGGGAATTTTTTGTGACGGATGTCAGGGAGATCGAAGCGCAGGCCAGAGCGGCAGGCGTGCCGGTTACGGTCAATGACGTGCCCGGAGAAAACTGGTTTATGAATTATATCCTGCCGGGTCTTGTGGTGCTGGTGGTCTGCGTGTTCTTTTTCGTGATGATGAACAATGCCCAGGCAGGAGCCGGAGGCGGCGGTAAGATGATGAATTTCGGCAAGAGCCGCGCGCAGCTTATCATGGACAGTAAGACGCGTTTTGAAGATGTCGCGGGACTGAAAGAGGAAAAGGAAGATCTGGAAGAGATCGTTGCTTTTCTAAAGGAACCGACCAAATTTACAGAGGTAGGCGCGCGGATTCCTAAGGGCGTGCTTTTGGAAGGACGTCCCGGAACAGGTAAGACGCTCCTTGCCAAGGCGATCGCGGGAGAGGCGAAGGTGCCGTTCTTCAGCATCTCCGGTTCCGACTTTGTGGAGATGTTCGTCGGCGTCGGCGCGTCCCGTGTCAGGGATCTGTTTGCAGATGCGAAAAAGAACGCCCCCTGTATCGTCTTTATCGATGAGATTGATGCCGTGGCGAGAAAACGAGGCACCGGCATGGGCGGAGGTCACGATGAACGCGAACAGACACTGAACCAGCTGCTGGTAGAGATGGATGGCTTTGGCGTGAATGAAGGAATCATCGTGCTGGCGGCGACCAACCGGGTTGATATTCTGGATCCGGCGATTTTAAGACCGGGACGGTTTGACAGAAAGATCACGGTCAGTCCTCCGGATGTGGGCGGCAGGGAGGATATCCTGAAAGTCCATGCTAAGAATAAACCGCTGGCGGAAGACGTGGATCTGAAACAGATCGCGCAGACGACTGCCGGTTTTACCGGAGCGGATCTGGAGAATCTGCTGAATGAAGCTGCGATTGTGGCAGCGCGTGCGGATCGTAAATTTATCATAGCTGAAGATGTAAAGAGATCCTTTATNAAGGTNGGNATCGGCTCNGAGAAGCACAGCCGTATCGTTTCTGANAAGGANAAGAAGATNACCGCTTATCATGAGGCGGGTCATGCGATCCTGTTTCATGTGCTGCCNGACGTGGGNCCNGTNTATACNGTGTCCATNATTCCCACCGGCGAAAGCGCCGGAGGNTATACGATGCCGCTGCCGGAGAAGGATGANATGTATCTGACCAAAGGCAAGATGAAGCAGGATATCATGGTATCATTAGGCGGACGTATCGCTGAGGAGATCATCTTTGACGATATTACAACGGGAGCATCCAGCGATATTAAGAAAGCCACCGGCGCGGCGCGCCGTATGGTGACAAGATACGGTATGTCGTCGACGATCGGAACGGTGAATTATGAAGAGGACAGCGACGAGGTATTTATCGGCAGGGATTTTGCCCATACCAAGAGCTATAGTGAGAAGAAATCCGGGGAGATCGATGAAGAAGTGAAAAAGATCATCGACGAATGCTATGCGGAAGCGAAGCGCCTGATCTTGGAGAATAAAGAAGTGCTTCACCGGTGCGCGTCCCTTCTATTAGAAAAGGAACGGATCACCAGAGAAGAATTTGAAAACCTGTTTAAGAGTACAGACATCTCCACAGCCGGTTTAGGACTGATTTAAGGCACTTAATTAACAATTAAACAAAGTGCACAAAAACATCTATCGAAAATTGTTATATTTGTAAAAAATTTTCATAGACGAAAATGAAAAGGATGTTATAATACAAAATGTAACCCCCAATACATTTTATAGTTTTTTGCTATAACCCCATAAGAAAGAATACCTTCTCTGAAAATGACAGTTTTATGGCTGTCATTTTTACTTTGCTGAAAGATTATAAAAATTTAATTGTATCATACTATATCTTGAAGAATCATACTAAATATTGTATAATAAATGTCGTATTGCTTGGAAATTTGTCACGATATGCAATATACTGTAATAAATATAATAAATACTGAAATTCATACCGGAGAGTGCTTTTATGGAACGATACGCTTTTTTCGCTGATACGACTGATAATTATGTGACNCCGANGGNACCGACGNCGNTTGATCTTGTGACGATACGGTTTAGGACGNCGNGNGATGCGGTGGACCGCGNGNTGATNATATCTTCTGCGGGAACATTTCCGATGGAGATCATAGAACAGGATCTNCTGTTTGATTATTACGGCGTNGANATCCAGATGGATAACGAGATCGTTAAATATTATTTCGAGGCGTATGACGCTGAGAAGGTCATCAGATATGACACGCGGGGGATCCTGCAGCAGGAAGTGGATGAGCATTACTGGTTTCGGCTGATCCCCGGTTTCAGGACGCCGGATTGGGCAAAGGGCGCGATCATGTACCAGATCTTTGTAGATCGTTTTTACAACGGAGATCCGTCGAATGACGTGGAGGACAGAGAGTATTATTATATAGGAGATTATTCCGTTCATGTCGATGACTGGTACAAATATCCGGCGCAGATGGGAATCCGTGAATTTTACGGCGGTGATCTCCAGGGTGTTCTGGATAAAATGGATTATCTGGAAGATCTTGGCGTGGAAGTGCTCTATTTTAATCCGCTGTTTGTTTCCCCCTCAAATCATAAATATGATATTCAGGATTATGATAATATTGATCCTCATTTTGGGAAGATCGTGGAGGAGAAGGGCGAACTGCTGAAAGAAGGGCAATGCGATAACAGCGACGCGTCAAAGTATATCAACCGTATCACAAATCCCGCGAACCTTAAGGCNAGTAACGAGCTGTTTGCCAANGTNGTNGCGGAGGCGCATAAACGTGGAATGAAGGTGATTCTGGACGGCGTATTTAACCATTGCGGTTCCTTTAACAAATGGATGGATCGGGAGCGTATCTATGAACAGGCGCAGGGATATGAGAAAGGNGCTTATATAGACGATAAAAGCCCTTATCGGAAGTATTTTAAGTTTCATGACGAGGGCAGATGGCCTTATAATGGGACTTATGAGGGCTGGTGGAATCACGACACGCTGCCCAAGCTNAATTATGAGGAGTCCAGAGAGCTTTATGAGTATATCTTAAGAATCGGTCAGAAGTGGGTGTCCGCTCCTTATTATGCGGACGGCTGGAGGCTGGATGTTGCAGCGGATCTGGGACATTCACCGGAGACCAATCATAGATTCTGGGAAGATTTCAGAAAGGCGGTTCGGCAGGCCAATCCGGATGCGCTGATCCTTGCGGAGCATTATGGCAGCGCCAAAGAATGGCTTCGCGGCAAGGAATGGGATACGGTCATGAACTATGATTCCTTTATGGAGCCGTTGACATGGTTTCTGACCGGTATGCAGAAGCACAGCGATGACTACAGGGGGGATATGCTGAACAATGCCAGCGCGTTTTGGTGCGCGATGATATTCTATGGCGCGGAATTTGCCATGCCGTCGCTGATGACGACGATGAACGAGCTTTCCAATCACGATCATTCCAGATTTTTGACAAGGACTAATCATAAGGTCGGCAGATCCAATACGCTGGGGCCGGAAGCGGCTGATGAGGGGGTGGACTTTTCGGTCATGCGGGAGGCGGCGCTGATCCAGATGACTTGGTACGGCGCTCCGACGATCTATTATGGAGAAGAAGCCGGTCTTTGCGGATTTACCGATCCGGACAACAGAAGGACGTATCCGTGGGGCAGGGAGAATAAGGAGCTGATCGCGTATTATAAAGCACTGACCGCGCTGCGAAGATCCTGTCGGGAGTTGAAAAGGGGATCTTTCCTGAAATTGGGAGAGGATTACGGCTTTATTGCTTATGGAAGATTTACGCGCGAGATGCAGTCGGCAGTTCTTGTGAATAATACGGAGAATGAGATGGAGAAGGAGATCGATATGAGCCTTCTCGGCACGCCGTTAAATGCTGCTGTAGAGAGAAAGATCATGACGACGGCTGACGGATATACGGAAGAAAAAGAAATATATACATTATGTGAGGGAAAGCTTGCCATGAAGCTTCCGCCGCACAGCGCGGCAGTGTTCAGATACCGGAGGATGTGATCGGGCTGATGCGGCTTTGGTTTATGACTTTCCACTGATTTGACGACTTTATTCTTGGTGAAATTGCATAATATTTCTGTCGAAATCCGACTTGCCAATTAAAAATATATATGATAGTATTGTTTTATCTGATAAAAATGTAATGGGGTTTATTTATCATGTAATGCAATAATTTTAAGAGGGAAGGTAAGCTACTATGGCAAATTTAAATGAAATCATGTATGAAATGATTAAAAAGAGCGGATGTATTACGACAAGTAATGTTAATGAGATTGAAGAGATCATAGATACAGGATTGGAGAAAACAGAAGAAAATATCCAGAAGGTAGCTTTAGATTATCTGGATGAAAGGGGATTTGCGCGTCGTATTGATAATCTGGAACGCGCGAAGCAGCATATTATTGAAAGCTCCATGTTTTCTGAGACTGTCCGTGTCAGAAAACGGCGTGAGATGGTAGAGGATCTTTTCCAGGAAGCAGACGAAGAAGAACTTGAGAAGTTAATGAAGATCTGCGAGATGGATACTCTTTTAAAAATTAAGGAAAAGATGGATCGTATGGCTGCAAAGAGTTATGAGTATGCAGTTGAGGTTCTGGACGATATTCTTACGGATGCAGACAAGCCGGGCAATCTGATGGAATTTGAATCATTCCAGATGCTGCTGAATAGATACGCATCAGCGGGATGGCGTGCGATCGCTATCGAGCCAAGAGAGACAACAAACCGTAAGATTTCCATGGCAGGTTTTTCTACCACAACAAAGCAGGTAATTGTTGTATTTGAAAGAGAAAAGAATTAAAAACCGGCTGGAAGATGTTAGGTACATATTTGATGTTGGCAGGTCAATCAAGTATATAATGAAAACATCAGTCAGCCGCAGGTTGATAAGAGATTTTAGATATGATATGATAAGTGAAGAGGCAAAAGTCTCTTCACTTTTTATATTTAAGAAAGGATATTAGGCATATGAGAAGTGTAGCGGCAGATGAGATAACAAAGATTGTGAAGGAGATGTGCATTGAAGCCAATCATTTTTTATCAGAGGATATGAAGGATGCATTGAAGGCTGCGGTGCGTTCGGAAAGCTCTCCATTGGGGAAGCAGATATTAGATCAATTACAGGAGAATCTTACAATTGCAGGGGAAGATATGATCCCGATCTGTCAGGATACGGGCATGGCGGTCATATTTGCCGAGATTGGACAGGATGTGCATGTGGAAGGCGCATGGATAGAGACTGCAATCAATGAGGGTGTCAGGCAGGGATATCAGGAAGGCTATCTTCGCAAGTCGGTGGTTGGCTGTCCTATCGAGCGGATTAATACAAAGGATAATACGCCAGCGGTCGTACATTATCATATTGTTCCGGGCGATCAGATCAAATTGACTCTTGCGCCAAAAGGATTTGGCAGTGAGAATATGAGCCGGATCTTTATGTTAAAGCCGGCGGATGGCATAGAAGGCATTAAGAACGCTGTTTTAACCGCTGTAAAGGATGCCGGTCCGAATGCATGTCCGCCGATGGTAGTCGGCGTCGGGATCGGCGGAACCTTTGAAAAATGCGCTATATTGGCGAAACAGGCGTTGACGCGGCCGGTAAACCAGCGTTCAGATCTTTCCTATATAAAGGATCTGGAAGAAGAGCTTCTTGCAAGCATCAACGCATCCGGCATTGGTCCGGGTGGTCTTGGAGGAACGACTACCGCGTTAGCAGTCAATATCAATACTTATCCGACGCATATTGCGGGGCTTCCTGTGGCAGTGAATATCTGCTGTCACGTCAACCGGCATTGCGTGAGAGTGATATAATAGGACAAAAAAGAAACAGTAACAAATAGAAAATAAAGAATAGAACAGAAAAGATACATTAGCAGAATAAAAATTAAGTATTACCAGATCGAAAAGGTAGCAGATTCGGAATAAAATATTGAAAATGAAGTGGATGCAGACTGAAAAGGAAGCAAAACGAAACAAAAAAGCAGATGTAAAGTAAAAAAACAGAAGTCAAATAGAAATAAAACAGGAAGAAGGACAGAATCATGGAGCAATATATTACCGCGCCGATTTCAGAAAAGGATACGGAAAAACTTCACAGCGGGGATTACGTATATATCAGTGGAACGATTTATACAGCAAGGGACGCTGCTCATAAGAGAATGCAGGAGGCGTTGGACAGGGGAGAAGAGCTGCCGCTTGCCATGGAGGGCAATATCATATATTATATGGGTCCGTCTCCGGCAAGGGAGGGACGGCCGATCGGTTCTGCCGGTCCTACAACAGCCAGCCGGATGGATAAATATGCGCCCAAGCTGCTGGATATGGGATTAAAGGGAATGATCGGAAAGGGAAAACGCTCTCAGGAAGTGACAGACGCGATTGTGCGCAATAAGGCAGTATATTTTGCGGCCGTGGGCGGCGCGGGTGCGCTGCTGTCCAAAGCGATCGTCGCGTCGGAGGTGATTGCCTATGATGATCTTGGAACAGAGGCAATCCGCAAGCTGACGGTAGAAAATTTCCCTGCCATCGTTGTGATCGATTCTGAGGGCAGCAATCTTTATGAAACTGTTGTGCAGCCGTGAGGTTGGAAGTTTGATGCGTTCCCTTTTCTCTTTCGTGTTGATGGAAAAAACTCCGGCGATTTCACTAAGAGTCAACCGAATCAGTGGTTTCTTTATAAAATAAGTGTTCTTGCGTGTAATGGAAGCTGTATGATAAAATGTTTTAACGAATCTGTTATGAGAGGGTTTAACTATGGATAAAGCGCGAATCTCAGTTGATTTCAATGAAATGGTTGACCACAACATCGTTATGTTATCTCAAACTGATGCAAGAACGGATTCCCATGGAAGTATCGTTGCTCTTTACGAAGGAATGCCGATCAGTATATATGAGGAGGACATTTACGAGAATGGGGAGGTTGATTATCTGATCGCGGAAGGTATCGTTATAAAGCACGATTTAGATGCTTATCCGTTTTTTCCTCACGTAAAATGGCTTTGCCTTATCGATTCCAATGGCATTCAGAACAAGCCTGAATTGAGAAAGGATCGCAGCGCTCCGTCATTATGACAACCCCAAAAATTTTTGAGGCATTATCAACACGAAAGAGAAAAGAGAGTTGATGCAGTAAGGCTTGACAAAGAAAAAGTAGTTTAGTATAATGAATCTTGCGTTGCAGTTGAGACGTGTTATAACCCGATAAAATATCAGCGGACTTCGGTTTTATCGGATATGGAGAAGTACTCAAGAGGCCGAAGAGGCGCCCCTGCTAAGGGTGTAGGTCGGGTGACCGGCGCGAGGGTTCAAATCCCTCCTTCTCCGCTTGGCAGCGGGATCCGGATATGGTAATCCGGATTCTTTTTTTGTCTAAAAGCAGACGGAAGAAAAAACATTGATTCCCTAAGTGACATCGGGCGGAAAAAGTTGATTGGATCAAGGTAAGAATCGTGAATCATACAAAAAATTATCATTAAAGGACAGATGAAAAAAATCTTTTAAAAATACATAAAAAATTCGTCAAAATGAGTTGACAATTGAAAATTCTAATGGTAATATAAAATTCCACCGCAATGGTAAACAGATAAAAATCAAGGTATTTAAAGCGTTTTAATGATTTTTTCATATTATCAGCGGCAGGATTTCATGAGTTCATGTTAGAAGTTTTATGAAAATCAATCCATAAAAAACCTCCATGAAAAAAATATCATGAAACAAAAAAAGTTGTTGACAGATGCAGCTTGTTGTGATAGCATACTAATGTTGCGTCGATGAATGACAACGCTGTCGAAAGACAGGATGTAGAGGAAAACTCTACAGTATGCACCTTGACAAATAAACAGTAATGCGACCCTGAAAATTTCAAAGAGAAATTATTCAGAGAATGAAAACCAAGTAAATTGGGGAAAGAAAGAAGTCAGCAAGAAGACTGACAGAGGAAAGAACTAATTATTAGAGAGTTTGATCCTGGCTCAGGATGAACGCTGGCGGCGTGCTTAACACATGCAAGTCGAACGGATTCATATTGAAACCTAGTGATATATGAATTAGTGGCGGACGGGTGAGTAACGCGTGGGTAACCTGCCATACACAGGGGGATAACAGAGAGAAATTTCTGCTAATACCGCATAAGACCACAGAACCGCATGGTTCAGGGGTAAAAGCGTTAGTGGTGTATGATGGACCCGCGTCTGATTAGCCAGTTGGCAGGGTAACGGCCTACCAAAGCGACGATCAGTAGCCGGCCTGAGAGGGTGGACGGCCACATTGGGACTGAGACACGGCCCAAACTCCTACGGGAGGCAGCAGTGGGGGATATTGCACAATGGGGGAAACCCTGATGCAGCGACGCCGCGTG